>Ga0115848_100547_pt1 | contig 14945 bp, 16 predicted proteins | sample InSIn3gowninarea_FD_83862 | JGI IMG/M metagenome (GOLD analysis project Ga0115848, IMG submission 83862) | reverse complement strand
ACTTTGGTTTGAGTGCTTTATTATAATGACCAGAAGGTTGTCACATGGGTACAAAAGAGTTTCATTAAAGCGATGTATCACCAAAAAATTTCCAAAGGATTTAATGCTATTCCTAAGGTCCAGTTAAACAAACAAATGTAATTAGAGTGGGGTCCGTAAGGAAGGGTCATCGCATTGGCGGATTACTAAGAAATGCAGAGAGCCAAACCATTGGAGGATGCGATAGTGATAATGCAATCCGCCATGCATGTGGGAAATCAAGTGGGATCCTTCGCATATCGTATCGATGAAAATCAGTGTTTGATTACGATAAATACTGGACTTGAAACGTTATAGAGCTGATTTAATGATCCATCAGATTTGCAAGGGTCATTGCATCGGCGGAGAACAAGAAGACACGAGAGCTGATTTGTTGGAGGTTGAGATTGTGATAGTGTGAGATGCGATATTAAGTTCGGATGCGATGTAGTCCAAAACTGAAGTCTAAAGGACTTCAAATCCAAAAGTACAGGCAGATGGGACCCTTCGCTCATCGCATCGGTGGAGATTAGGTGGACGAAGGCACAATGGATAACAGGACTTGTTGAATGCCGAAGTGCGATGATGAAATTAGACCCGATGCAGCTCAAAACTGATCCCTAAAGTCTTTCAAGTCCAGATGATCAACTGGTTGAGATCAACAGTTAGCGAAAGCTTAACATGCATGATATTATCCAAAGGGCATGCCTCCACAATTGACTTGCCCATCGGGCGTTGACTGCAGATCGACAGTTGTCGTTCACTACGGTATCACATCGAATTACTGTTGATCGAGCGGGGGAGTGCCTCTGTAGTGTGGGCTCCATGTAAAAGAAAAGCTTCCGCAAATGAATCTTCGTCATTGGGTCTTAAAAAAAAGTTTGATATATTAACATAGGGTTTAATATATGTTGGCATCAAGGTTTTTAGACCAAAGTTGAAGGATGAATAAAGGTGAGCCAGTAAGTATATATGAGCCAATATATATATCAATGCAGTGTGGGGCCATCGCATCGGCGTGGAGGCAGAGAAATGGAACAAGCCATTGAAGTTTGTGATTGCGACGGTGAAATTTAATTGCAACTGTCCGATCGACAGTCATCACATTGGAATCGGAATTTGTAGCCATCGGATATTTAGGCTTGTAATTTGAAGAGCATTGGTATGCAGATCATGGGTTTTGCAGTAGAACTATAGTATAACAGCAGAAATTGAAAAGACAGCGACAACAACAGAAAATGAAAACATACAGTGAGTGAAGTACTGAAAAGGGTTGAATCAGATATATCTGTTGCAAATGTAAATGTAAATGTTATAATTAATTTTATATTTTTTGTGATGCAAAGGAAAGTCTCCGTAGGCAAACAAAACTCCATTGTAAAACTAAAATATGTACATATTACTATATTCTTTTGAACGAGCTGAAAAAGAAATGAGAAGGTGGAAGGAAAAGAGTCATGGCTATTCATTTCGAATTCCCTGTGGAATGCAATCAATCATGACGTAATCTCTATAAATGATATCACATAGATATGCATAAAGAGGTTAGAGAATGGAGAAATGAGGCAGAGAGGATAAGAAGAAGGAGGAGCAGATAGAGAAGCTATGAAGATTCAAAGATGATATAAGGCAAATATGAAGGCTGGTGGATAACAGTGAATAAGGAACATAACAGAGCTAATATCCAGGTAAATCAGCGTGTGTTTTTTTATGAAAGAGTGAGGAAGTTGGTGCTTCCATATCAAGTTGTAGCTTGATAGATGTCAGTTGTAGCTGGCTGAGGTAGGAGCCTCCTATAGGTTGTAGCCTGTAGAAAGCAAATGGGAGTTGGAGCTTCCTTGTGAGTTGTAGCTTGCATAATTGAGGTAGTAGCCTCCTGTAGGTTGGTGGCTACAAAAAATAAGTGGTGAGAGGGAGTTGGAGCTTGCCTTTGCATCACAACAATAATAAGATGTGGTTTTCTCCCTTATGAGTTTCCACTTATATCTGTTGTCTATGTGCATGTTGATTATGTGGTGATACTCTATATTTAATCTTCTTAGTACCTGCTGCTCACATATTAAGATTGTTGTTTCAATGTACATTAATTTGATCATAACATGAAGTTGTAAATAAGTGTAAAAGAAATTTTTACAAGACCATGAATGCATTAAACTGATTCACCCCCCCCCCCCCCTCTTAGTTTAACTTTGAGTTCAACAAAATGAGCAATGTTTTATGAATTTGAACTTCTGATTTTCTAAGAGGAAACACATGTTCTTAACCATTATGTGTGCACAAGTTCTAAGATAAATGCAATATGATATCAATGGTTGAGAGATCCAAAAGTTAATTAAAGCTTCTCTAGCAAAAAAAATGCACCTAAAACCATAATATCCATCGATATTTTGATGATATGTAATTAATGTATGCACTTCAAACCATAATGTGCACCACTAAATTGATGCCACCTAGTTAATTTGTGCACCTTTAAACATAATGCTCACCATTGAATTTATGCTAGCCAATTAATTTATTCACCCCAAACTATAATGTTAGCCACTAAGTTAATGCCACCTAATTAATCTGTGTGCCTCAAAACATAATGATCACCACTAAATTATGTCCCAAGGAACACATAATGCATTCAACCATTACTTTGTGCATCATCTATTGCATTATGCTCACAACTACTGCACAATGGATAATTGAGTGCATAATGTGATCTTATGGGAAAAACATTATTTGAATTTATTGAGATAAATTGTGACATGTTTCAATGTGATCCAAAATAAATTCATAATAAACATCAATGTTAATTGACTAAATTAAAATTACTTTGGCTATGAAAGTAAATCTCATGACTGTAGAATATGATGAAAATGTATGAGGCTGCAACTAATAATGTGTGCCTCAAAACATAATGATCACCACTAAATTATGTCCCATGCATTCAACCATTACTTTGTGCATCATCTAGTGCATTATGCTCACAACTAGTGCACAACGGATAATTGAGTGCATAATGTGATCTTACGAGCAAAACATTATTTGAATTTATTGAGAGAAATGTGTATTGCTAATGTTGTGACATGTTTCAATGTGATTTAAAATAAATTCATAATAAACATCAATGTTAATTGACTAAGTTAAAATTACTTTGGCTATGAAAGTAAATCTCATGACTATAGAATATGATAAAAATGTATGAGGCTGCAACTAACAATGTGAATGCCCCCACACTAGCTCAATCAACTACCACTCACCTACAAAGTATCACACTATCAATATAATACCAAACTCAAAGGATGACAAGTAAAATGTAGAAAATCATACAACTGATAATGTTATATGTCCAAGATTAACCTGATCTCACACTATTTTAACTTCATGCAAGATACATAATCTATTCCACAGTTAATCATCATATGCGGAAAGCAAAAACCAATTACATGCACACATTAAAACATAAAAATTCACACATGTGACACAGTGTATATCGGGAAATCCTGAAGCTGAAAACCGCACTATCTGTATATCATAGAAACATGTATCAATCACTCATACAAAGCTCCTCACAAGCTCTCAGTACAATCCAATTGCTACACAGTAATCTAGAGAAAACACTGCAAAAATCTGGACCGATTTTTGCCCTCCGAATCACCCTGCCTCTACTGCGCAATCCCTGCTGATAAGTGGCTGCAATAGTTGCTGCTATACACCAGCCTTGATCACGCAATCTTCATGGGCATCTATTATTAAGTTGTGAATGGAAAATCCATCACTATAGTCACACGGATAGTCACAACTACTCTTTCACCTATCTCTCCACTGGTCTCCACTGAAACTGTCCATGCAATGTAGTTAACTGATGTATTCTTCAGTTGATTAATGAGTTAATAATTAGTGAATTAATTAATAATTAATTCACACCACTCTCACTAGTGTATCAATCAGTTTGACTAGATACAACTAGCTCAACTGAGTCTAACTGAACACAACTCCACCAACTACTTTCCGAACTCCACCAAACTCATGCATATGAGTTCTAACTGAAGTGCGCCATGCATTAGCTCCACCTAACCCTAAGGAATAGCGTAATTCCTTCTGGCAGCTCCTGTGCAACATCTGTGCACTTAACTGAAGTGCTTCAAGAGAATAAGATATAGTTTAGAGTCCGAATATTATTAAGAGAAAATAATATCCGACTGATCCATTTTAGCCTGGCAGTCTAAAAATAGAATTTCACCAATAACTCTAAAAATAGAATTCCATCTATTTTTCCGACTGAACCATCCATCCACAAATAGCATCCTGCAACTCATAGACTATGCTCCTGTATGTCTAAAAATAGACATAGTCTAAAAATAGACTTTGTGCCAAAAATAGCCTGCGGGGGCCCACTTAGTGAAGGCGACTCTTTTCACTAAGCTCATCATTTTGTTGACTTTCAACACTCCCTCTCAACAAGATAGGGATTATCAACAACCCCGATCCTGCTTCTGTGGTATTCGAATTTGCTCCTCGCAAGCGCCTTCGTCAAGATATCAGCATCCTGATCCTCCGTGGGAGCATAAGAAAGTAACATGATCTTCCACTGCACACAATCTCTGATATGATGATACCGGATATCAATGTGTTTAGATCTATCATGAAATACTGGATTAATCGAGAGTTTAATGCAACTCTGATTATCACAATATATCACAGTAGGCTCTAAATGTGAATCGAACAACCCGACCAAGATCTTCCTCATCCATATAGCCTCGCATGCAGCCAAACTTGCTGCCATGTACTCGGCCTTTGCTGAACTGAGTGCCACGAATATCTGCTTCCTGCTGTAGACCCCATACTGAATATCCCTCCAGATGTGCTCTTTCTGTCTATTGGGCTCCCTGCCCAATCTGCATCCGTGAAGCCATGCAGCTTCACCTCATCCGACTGTCTGTACCATAAACCATATCCTGATGTGCCTTTGAGGTATCTCAAAACATGCTTCCCCGCCTTCCAAAAGAGCTTGGTAGGCTTAACTATAGCTTGTGAAAGCTGGTTAACAGCATAACATATGTCCAGTCATGTATTGACTAGATACATGAGCGAACCAACCAACTGTCTGTAAACAGTGGCATCCACTACCTCTGCCGATGTAGCATCCTCTTTCCTCCATGAACCAGGAAGAGGAGTGTCGATAGGCTTGCAGCCATGCATGTTGAACTTCTCAAGTATCTCCCGGGCATACTTTCCTTGAGAAACAAACAGTCCATCACTGCGCTGCCAAATCTCCAATCCAAGGAAATAGTGAAGGAGGCCCAAGTCCTTCATCTCAAACTCTTTTGCAAGATCAGCCTTGCATGAGAGTATCAACTGTTCATCACCTGTCAAAATCAAATCATCTACATAAAGTACAATGATCAGCAACTTACCCTCCACCACAATCTGGTATAAGTTTGGATCCGCCTCACTCTTGGTGAATCCAAGACCGGTGAAATAACTGTCTATCCGAGTGTACCAAGCACGGGGTGCTTGTTTCAGCCCATACAGCGCTCTTTTGAGCCTGTACACATGCGACTCGCTGCTGAAGATCTCAAAACCTTCCGGCTGCTCTATGTACACCTCCTCCTCAATGACTCTGTTGAGGAACGTAGTCTTCACATCCATCTGATGAATGTGCCAACCCATCTGCGCTGAGAGAGCTAGGATGCTCCGTATGGAAGAATACCTTGCGACAGGTGCAAAGGTTTCCTCATAGTCGATCCCCTCGATCTATGAGAAGCCTCGGGCAACAAATCTTGCCTTGTACTTCTCAACACTCCCGTCAGCTGCTTGCTTCACTTTGTAGATCCATCTCGAACCTACCACTGATTTCCCTTCCGGCCTCGGGACAATCTCCCATGCACTGTTTCTGACAATCGAATCATACTCTTCCACCATGGCATCTACCCATGCAGGGTCCTCCACAGCTTCCTGAAAAGAGGATGGTTCTGTCACGATACACTTGCTCATCAGAGCCATGTATCCAGTATATCGGTCGGGTGACTGTCTCTGTCTGCGCTGTGATGTAGGTGCTCCTACAATCTTCTCTGCATCAAGATTCAGTCGCTCAGCTTCTGTAGTGTGCTTTCGCCCTCTGATGTTTGGCGCTACATGAGTGGTTTCTTCCACTCCATGAACTTTCTCATGTGGCTGATCCACATCCTGAAGCTCATCCTTAGGAACTAAGAGCACCTCATCTGCATGCAAGTGTAGCTCCCTCTCAAGCGAACACTTCATGGCTTTCTCCTCATGAAATTTGATATCCCGTCGCACAATAGTATTTCGACTGTCTGAAAAATACACACGATAGTTGTGGGGTGTTTCTGTGTACTCCACAAATATCCCAACCTCTGCAGTCGGCTCCAGCTTCTTCCTGGTATCCTTAGTCACATGAATGTAAACAGGTGAACCAAAAATCTTCAAATGAGAAATATCAGGCTTCTTACCAGAAAACACCTCTTTGGGTGTACTCATGCCAAGTACTCTATGAGGACAACGGTTTTGCACATAAACCACAGTATTGCATGCTTCGGCCCACAAATGCATGGGAAGGCCCTGATCATGCAACATCGCTCGTGCTGCACCCACGATCATTCTGTTCTTCTGCTCAGCAACCCCATTCTGCTGTGGGTTATGAGGTGCTATGAGCTCTCTTCGAATTCCTTCTGTGCTGCAAAAGTATTTGAACTCGCCAGAGATGTATTCACCACCATTATCGCTCTTGAGAGCCTTCACCTGCTTCCCCGACTCTTTCTCCAGCAGTGCTTTGAACTCACAGAACTTAGAGAATGTCTCACTCTTCTTCTGCATGAAGAAGATCCAGCACTTACGAGAAAATTCATCAACAAATATCACATAATACCTGTGTTTCGCTGTTGAAGCAACCGAGAAAGGACCACACACGTCTGTGTGAACTCTCTCAAGGATCGTCGTAGCACGACTATCCTTCTTATGAAAGGTGACTTTCACAAATTTTCCTAAAGTACAACCCTTGCACTGATCTGACTACGCAAGTGTACCTTTAGGAAGCCCAGTAGAAATCTGCTGCAAAATTTTTAAAGCTCCATGGTGAAGATGGCCCAATCTCCTATGCCATAGTTCACCCTCATCCCGGCTCACCACTCCTTCAGCTTTACCTTCCATAGCTGCGCAGTCATCTACCTGTAACTGATAAAGGTTCTTAACTCGAACCCCTATCCTCTGCGTCTCACCAGTTGCTTTACTGCACAGGAAAGCTTTTCCTTCGCTAAAGACAACATCATATCCCTTATCTTCCAGCATGGCCACTGAGATAAGATTCTTCTTCAATCCTAGAACATGCATGACATCCTTCAAGATGAAAGATTTTCCAGACTCCCTCTCAAAGGAAATGGTCCCGATACCAGTCGCACTGTATCTACCATCATCGCCCATCTCGATGTGCACTCCAAGATCCTTCTCATCCAGATCAGAAAACAAATCTTTGTCTCCGATCATGTGGAAAGATGCACCACTGTCAAGAAAGCATACTGAACCCATCATACTTGAGACCAAGCATGCGATCAGTGAAAAATCCAGCTCAAACTACGAGGCTAAAGCCTCTCCAGCTGTAGATCCAACATCCTACTTATTTTTCTTCTTCTGTGGACAATTCGTGGCGTAATGTCCGTGTTGGTGATAGTGAAAGCACTTCACCTTGGACATGTCCTGCTTCTTGCCTTTCGCACCAGATTGAGAAGGATTTTTCTTTCCCTTCCCTTTCCTTGCTTTGGCAACCAAAGCGTAGTTTTCTTCATCTTCATTCTTCAATGAAGATCCATCCCTGGTACTCCACCTTATCTCCTCCTGCACAAGATCCGACCAAAGTCGCTCCCATCCCGGCAGTTTCTCCTGACCATTGACAGAGTCCTCATAGGAATGCCAACTCTTCGGAAGCCCAAGGAGAGCCAAGCTCACCAAGTCCTCTTCATCTACAGTCACCCCCACACTTCCCATCTCATCCCTGCACTGGACAAACTTCGTGAGGTACTTGGGTATACTGTGGCCGTTCTCCATTTTTTTTTCCTGAGCTTATCTTTGAGCGCCAACTTCCTCTGGTCACTCTTGCTTTGGAATAAGTCTGTCAAAGCTTTCCACATCAAGAATGGAGAAGCTTTTCCATGAAGGCTGGACACAATGTGATCCTTCACACCTTCCAACAGAATTCTTTGACACTTTGCTATCTTCTTTTTCCATGCCTCAAGTGCTGCAGCTTCACTAGAACCAGGTTTTGGAATTTCTGCATCTATGAACTCCTTCAGCCCATTATCCTCCAACACTGATTTCATCCTGTCCTTCCATGCAATATAATTCAAGCTGCCCTCAAGGGCATACTCCAATCTCTATCCGTTGAAAGACATTGCAACTTCGACACCAAGAAAACACTACTGCAAATTCGAATTCCACCAACACAAAACTCAACCACTTCAATGTTCTGCAATTGCTCCAATGATCAATGCTCTGATACCATGTAGAAAATAATATAGCTGATATTTTATATGTATAAGATTCAACTCATCATACACTATTTGACTTCATGTACAATACTGAATCTATTCCACCATTGATCATCATATGCGGAAAATAAATCAATTGCATGCACACATTAAAACCATAAAAATTCACACATATTAACACAAAGATTTCAAGGGAAAACCTGAAGCTGAAAACCCCACTATCTGTATATAATTTAAATCATAGAGAACATGTATCAATCACTCATACAAAGCTTCTCACAAGCTCTCAGTACAATCCAATTGCTACACAGCAATCTAGAACAAAACAGCAAAAATCTAGACCGATTTTTGCCCTTTGGATCACCCTGCCTCTACTGCGCAATCCCTGCTAGTGAATGGCTCACAATGAAGTTTGAATGCACTTGCGTTTCTCACGCAATCCTCATGGGCATCTATTATTGATTTTTTATTGGAAAATCCATCACTATAGTCACACCGATAGTCACACTTGCTCTTTCACCTATCTCTCCACTAGTCTCCACTGAAACTGTCCATGCATTGTAGTTAACTGATGTATTCTTCAGTTGATTAATGAGTTAATAAATAATTAATTAATAATTAATTCACACCACTCTCACTAGTGTATCAATTAGTTAGACTAGATACAACTAGCTCAACTGAGTCTAACTGAACACAACTCCACCAACTACTTCTCGAACTCCACCAAACTCAATCACATGAGTTCTAACTGAAGTCTCCATGCAATAGCTCCACCAAACCTAAAGGATTAGCGTAAATCCTTCTGTCAGCTGCTGTGCCACATCTTTTCACTTAACTGAAGCACTTCAAGAGAATAAGATAATGTTTAGAGTCCAAATCTTATTAAGAGCAAATAATATTTGACATATCTATTTTTAGCCTGGCAGTCTAAAAATAGAATTTTTCTAATAACTCCAAAAATAGAATTCCATCTATTTTTCCGATTGAACCATCCATCCACAAATAGCATCCTACAACTCATAGACTATGATCCTCCATGTCTAAAAATAGACATATTCTAAAAATAGACTTTGCGCCAAAAATAGCCTGTGGGGCCCACTTAGTGAAGGCGACTCTTTTCACTAAGCTCATCATCTTGTTGACTTTCAACAATCCATGTTGTACTTGTAGATTTCATGGTTTCTTTCCTCATTGGCATCACCACTTTCATGAGCCTCACTTTGTTCAATATCATCACTGTTGTCTTTGTTGTTTTAATCAGTGTCAACATCATCCTCATCATCATCATTACTTCCATTGATATCATGATCATCATGATTGTTGCTCTCCTCTTCATTTGCACTACTTTCTGCACCATCACCATTTCCATTGTGGGTTTCATTGTCTTCACTGTCTTCAAGGCCATTATGACTGCTGCCATGACTGTCACTGCCATCATCAGTCTCACTGATATTTCTTTTACTGATATCAGCCTCAATTTATTCTTCTTCAGTGATATCTGCCTCCTTTGACCTATTTTCATCATGGCTTATTTCCTCACTGTCTTCTTCTTTTTTGTGAGCCTCACTATGCTCCTTTTTGTTGTCATCAGCCTCACTGTTGTGATATTCTCTGTTATTACCAGTCGCTTCATTTTCTTCATTGTTATCATCAGCCTCACTGACATTTTGGTCCTTGGTGTTACTATTGTCATTAGCATCATTATTTCTATTAGTTTCCATGTTCTCTGCCTCATCACTATCCTCTTTGTTTCCAACATCATCACTACCCTTATCATCACTAGGAGCCTCACTTTTTTTACTGTCATTATGGCTCTTAGTTTGACTGTCATGAGCCTCATCAAACTCTATTTCATTGTTTTCTGTCTCCAAGTTTTCTGAACTTACTTCATCATTAATTTGGTTGCTTTATCCATCATTTTCCTCATCTTCATTTTATTTTTCTTCAATGCTTGTTTCATCATTATTGCTTGATTGATTATTACCTTCTCCCTCATTTTCATTTGAATTCTCATGGTCACTTGCTTGACATTCATTTCCACTTCCCTCTTGATCTGATGCATTGGGAGAGGATGAGGAAGGAGGGTTTTCTTGAGGTCAGGGTATATGGGTAGATGGTGAAGCATGATCAGTAGAAGATGATCGGGGAGTAGGGGGAGGAGGATGAGATGATGAGGGAAAATTTTGCTAAGGATGCAGCTGTGGATTTGTGAACACTTCATGAGCAATGAACACCTCCCATGGTATGCCTTTTTTCTCCAACTGATGTAGCAAAACCATCTTGATTAAAGAGTGATGAAACAAACTTTGCATTTGCTGGGAATAGTTCCTATTTTGTACAACATAAGACATCTTGTCAATACTCCTATAGAGGTAGTAGGGTAAATTAAGCATCTTAACTTTAGTAAAGTGCATGAGTAATCTGATATGATAGGAGTAAAGTCTAGAGTACCTTCCCTCACATGTAAAATATTTCATGATGACCCTCATCAAGGGTGCATAACTCTCGAAAAAATGTGAAAAAGGGAAGATAGATTTGCAGCCTTATTTGTATCTGGGTTTAAGAAATGGCTCATAGCAACTTATGTCTAAATTTTCTCTTTTGAACCATTTTTTCACCAACATTAGGCATTCCAGTGGAAATAGAAATGGAATCTGATGACAGCTCAAATTTTACCCCTGCAAGATTTACCTATTTATCATGTAGGTTGAGGATATATAACCTAGTGAGCTCAAGGTGACTTTGTACTTGTTGGACTTTTTCAAAAAAATGAAAACACCCTACATTTTGGAAACATGTGACAATCATAGGAGAGGCATTAAGCTCCATAGTATCTTGGGGTTAAAACCTATTAACCTTCCCACCTCTGTGTTTCTGCCTCCTAGGCACTTGGCCTTCTTCACCACTACCATTTCCTCCTTCTCCTAACATTTTGATTACTGATGTTTTGAAACAAACCCTAGCTCTGCTTGTGAAGCTGATATGAGAAGTGATGAAATGATGGTAAGAAGGTAGCTTTTTGCAAGTGAGTGAGAGGGATGAATGAAGGTGTAAGTTTATGGAATAGAGCCTTTAAGCTTTTATGGAGGACAACCTTCAAATCACTGCAACCACACTACTATATCCATGTTTGACTGATATCTCCTTGTTTGTAGGTGATGGAGGTTTAAACAGGTTTTTTAGCATGAAGATTAGGGTTTTCACTCCTTTAGGGTTTCCTCAATTTATCTTGACTTTAAATCATCAAAATTCACTGGAGGAAAAGGTATGACATCCACCTACCAATTAGCAATGCTTTGAAGACCCTTTGATGACAGCTTGGAGGTATTTTTGATGTTTTTTTAGTATTTGCAGGTGCAAGAGGAGCTTTAGATCCAACATGCAGCACCTGAATGCGTATTCGGGCCTGTCGAGTATGTTGAAACTGCAACGCCTAAACGCATATTCAGGCCTGTCGGGTCTACCGAATGCACGATGCCTAAACGTGTATTCAGGATTGTCGGGTCTGCCAAAAGCATAGTTCCTGTCGGAATGCCTCTGCACGGGCCTGGCGGGCTTCCTGGGCGAATGCTCATCGCGCCTTTGATCGTGCAGCACATGCCTCTGAACTCACAATGAAGTGAAATTTAAGAAAGGAAATTCCTTCGAAGGTGCAACGCCTGACCCTGAATGCGCGGAGTCAACTTGAACGTGCAGCGCCGAGTAACTTTCCCGGAATTTGATTAAAATTCACAATTTTCTCTCTTGGATGCTCTGATGATCTTTGCAAGTGCATAATAAGTTATGTGAAGAACAAAATGATCCTTTATAGCCTAGGAAATTAAATTTAACTTTGATAAGCCACTTTCCTAATGTTTTTACTCCCCTTCTTTTTACTGATATCCCTTTGACCCTTTTTTTCTTTTAGGAGATAAAAAACACTGAAATGGCCTTTTCCCTTTCCTCTTTGAAACATGACAAATTCATCTTTGATTTTTTTATAGAGGGCTGCATACAGTGGTATTTTCAAGGCTGTGTTTTTTTCAAGATGATTTTGAACTTATCTTTCTTACATTTTCTCACTAACAACCTTACACTGTTTGTATGCAAGTTTTCTAAACATTGTGAATTTGACCTCTTTAATCTTGGAGGCTTGATATGTCTGCTTTTGACACCTTTGAGACAATCACTCTTTTTCCACTACCATGGGTTTTAAAGAATGCCTTTCACTTCCCTAAGCCACTTCTAATTTGTAGGTGCCTAAATTTATAATTTAAAACTTGTCCACTGATACTCTTTACCTCTTTCACTGATCCTTAGGCATGGTAAAATCACTTTTGACAAATCCTGGGATGTCACACACATCAATATGTTCAAATCTTCTTTCTGTTGTCATCATGGAGGCCTAACATATTCACTTTACCTCTTTTTGACTATCTTTACAAAACCCTAGGTTTTTGGGATGCTTGAGAACAATTATCAGTGTTGTCTTCTAAGTTATTTATAGCCCTTTCAAGTTCATTCATTTTTGTCCAGTTAACCTCACCTTTTTCCCTTTTTCATCTATAATTTCTAAAAAAGTTCTTCCATGTTTGGTATTCTTGGTGTTCCTCCTCCATGTGATTTGTTGCATTGGATCCTTGCTTGGCATATTGCTGGCCCAATCAGGCTTAGAAACCCTGATTCTTCTTGAACACAAACTGCTCCCTCTATCTTTGTTGTGAATGTCTTTTTTTGAGGAGGAGGCCTCTTACCTTACCAATTCTCTACTAATATTCACTTTAACACTCTTGCAAAAATGTCAAAATGCACAGTTGCCTTTTGTAGAACTTGAAATTGGTAAGGTGGTCCTTTTTGGACTTTTTTCTGATCTTTCTTGGAAAACCATGTGCTGATCTTGTATTTCATTCAAACCATATTCTACCACAAGAAAAATAGTGCTTAAAACACCAAGGATGACCCTACAACATATGAAACCCTAATGACCTAGTGGGAGGCTCCTTTGACTTGGTATTTGACTGAAACTTTGTTTTGGGTCCTCAAGTGTAAAAAAAAGATTTTTTGACAAATTGATGTATTGAAGATCCAAAATCCAATGTACTTGATTTATCTAAAGAGCCTATAGATATATTTTTGAGACCATCAATGCTTGAGGAACCTGGTGAACATGGGAAGGAATAGGTTTTCTGGTAATCTTAGATGGAAAGTGGAGGGGTGAGGCAAAGGAAAAATAGAGTGCTAAGGTTATAGGTGCGAAAATAGGATATAGATTAGTGGCATAAGCCCATGAGGGGTCCTCTAGGAGTGGTAGGTTAACCATGGAATGACAAAATAGTAGAATAGTGAAAATTTTGTTTTAAGGATTATGAAGGTAGTGAGATTTCTAAAACTCACAATATTCAGGAATCTTGTTTTTAGAAATCTAGGACAAATATTTAGTCATATATAAATAGCAAAAATTACTAATGACTAACAAGCCAAAATTTTTTAAATATGAAACATCTATTTTCTTACCTAAAAATCCCTCCTCTGGTGTACTCATGCCAAGTATCCGATGAGGACTACGGTTCCGCATAAATACCATTGTGTTACATTCCTCTGCCCACAAATGAAATGGTAGGCCCTTATCATGTAACATAGCTCGTGATTCTCCCACAATTTTTCTATTTTTTCTTTCTTCAACCCCATTCTATTGTGGGTTATGAGGTGCAATCAATTCTCTTTGAATTCCTTCTTTAACACAAAAGTTTTTGAATTCATTAGAGATATACTCACCACCATTGTCGCTCCTTAAAGCCTTCACCTTCTTCCCTATATATTTTTCTACCAGTGCTTTGAACTCACAAAACTTGGAGAACGTCTGATCTTTCTTCTGCATGAAGAATATCCAACACTTTCTAGAAAAATCATCAACAAAAATCACATAATACATGCACTTTTCTTTGGAAACTATTGAGAATGGTCCACACACATCTGAGTGAACTCTCTCAAGGATTGTCACTACTTGGTTCTCCTTCTCATGAAAGGTGGCCTTTTTATACTTCCCCATAGTACAACCCTTGCATGTGTCTCTATGTGCAAGTGTACCCTTTGGAAGACCTATAGAAATCTGTTGCATGATCCTCAAAGCACCGTGGTGTAGATTACCCAACCTCCTGTGCCATAACTCATCGGTACCCCAGCTCACCAACTCATCTAATTTACTGATCAATGTTGCACATCCATATACATCAAGTTTGTAGAGTTTCTTCACATGAACCCCAATCTTCTTTACTTTTCCTGTACATTTGTGACGAAGGAACACATTTCCTTCACTTAAAACCACATCATATCCAAGAAACTTCAACATAGCAACTGAAACAAAATTATTTTTCAAACCTGGTACATGCATGACATATTTTAATATGAAATTTTTACCTGAATCTCTCTCAAAATTAACTATACCAATCCCAGTAGCATTAT
>Ga0115848_100544_pt1 | contig 14951 bp, 21 predicted proteins | sample InSIn3gowninarea_FD_83862 | JGI IMG/M metagenome (GOLD analysis project Ga0115848, IMG submission 83862) | reverse complement strand
AACTTGGGAACTTATACAATACATTGTCATAGCTGTGCGAAGGTACCTAGACCATGGGTTAGGGTTGCGCGAAGATCAATCATACACCTTCACAAAGATAATGAAGGGCAGAACAAAGGGTAGAATGATAGAGCCATAAGGCTTAATAACCTGTGTGAAAGTAGGGGTAGAGGGTATAAACTAACATCACAACCATCTTAGGTTGTGGAAACTTGGTTCCAGCATCCCCCCATACTGTTTCAGGTAAGACTTTAGTCCACGCTCCATGGGCTGATGCCAAAAGGGCCAGTAGTGTAGGGATTTGTTCGGCTAACTAATGTTGAACCTGGGTCAGGCTGCACAAAGCCAACAAATGGTTCTGTGTGATGTTGTATCAATGGAATCAAATGAAGAAAGAGGTCAAAGACTGGTTGGATAGGAAGATCCATGAATTCGCGGCATGGAAGAATAGAAATCTGCAGCTGACGAAGGAATAGTCGCTAGACAAATACCTGTATACATAAATCCATGAAATCTTTTTCTACTCATTCCCAGTTGAGTTATACAAGTGGATCGCAAATCTAGAGGATAGCCAAGGAAGGTGGAGGCTTGACAGTCCTATTCTCTGGACCCTAGAGTTAGTATAGAGACTAGAAGCTTTTGAGGATAAGATCGTTCACGCTGTCAATCCTTGGCTCGATCGTACATAGGAGGATTTGTGACTCAACTCGCAATCGATACCTCAGTTAGTTACAACGAGGCAGAGTGATGCTTTTTCAAAGGTATGTGAGGTAAGTACTTGAAGTCTTTAAATACTTGGATTAAGATGTTATTGTGCAAAAAATTGGTTATGCAACTACCTTGATGTTCAGAGCTATGCAAAGTGGAAAGACTTACAAGAATGAAGGAAGAAAGGGTCTTGAATATAGCCCATTGACTTCACCTCCAAGATTAGTTTTGGGGCTAAAAGCCCATATTTTGGATAATTTTGTAATAAATTTGTAAATTCTCCACATTCTGTGGTTGCAGAGCGCGAAGTTGTCAAGAGTCATAAAGGGTTTTCTGCCATTATTTTGTAAAGTGTTAAGTTAGTTTTAAATATCTACCCATGGTCTGTAGACCATGGGATTGTATAAAAAGGAGCTAAGTAAGCTTTAAAAAAGAAGAAGAGTAGAGAGAAAAAAAAGGCATTGGAGTCTTGGTAGAGAAGTCTATGTGTTTCGGGTCTTAGCATAGGTAAAGGCTTTACAACTGAGTGCACAGAGGCCCAGGGTGGAAGTCTACAGCTGAGTGCGCAGACCCCTGTAGCAGTGTACACAGGGCCAATATAGTTAGTATTAAACTGGAAGATATCAATAAGGAGAAGTATTTAGAAAATTTTGTGTATTTAGTTCTTGTTAATGCATCTGATTGTATTTCATTTTAGGTTCAATTTATAGTGTTCATGTGATGCATGAATATATGTGATTGTATTAGTTAATTGAACAAAGTAAGGATATCAGTTTACGTCGCGCTAACTATGATAGATTAGTAAGATAAGTAACACACTTGAGGTAACTTGGGAACTTATATAATACGTTGTCATAGTTGTGCAAAGGTACCTGGACCATGGGTTAGGGTTACGCTAAGGTCAATCATACACCTTTGCAGAGATAATGAAGGGCAGAAAAAAGGGTAGAATGATAGAGCCATAAGGCTTAACAATCTATGTGAAAGTAGGTGTAGAGGGTATAAACTAACATCACAACCATCTTAGGGTGTGGAAACTTGGTTCCAGCATCCCCCCATACTATTTCAGGTGAGACTTTAGTCCGCGCTCCATGGGCTGATGCCAAAAGGACCAGTAGTGTAGTGATTTGTTTGGCTAACTAATGTTGAACCTGGGTCAGGCCCCACAAAGCCAACAAATGGTTATGTTGTCGGGATCGAAATATGCATAAGGGATGTGTGATGTTGTATCAATGGAATCCAATGAAGAAAGAGGTCAAAGACTGGTTGGATAGGAAGATCCATGAATTCGCGGCATGGGAGAATAGAAATCCGCAGCTAACGAAGGAATAGTCGTTGGACAAGTACCTGTATACATAAATCCATGAAATCTTTTTCTATTCATTCCCAGTTGAGTTATACAAGTGGATCGCAAATCTAGAGGATAGTTAAGGAAGGTGGAGACTTGATAGTCCTATTCTCTGGACCCTAGAGTTAGTACAGATATTGGAAGCTTTTGAGGATAAGATCATTCGCATTGTCGATCATTGGCTCGATCGTACATAGGAGGATTTCTGACTCAATTCACAGTCGATACCTCAGTTAGTTACAATGAGGCAGAGCGATGCTTTTTCAAAGGTCTGTGAGGTAAGTACTTGAAGTCTTTAAATACTTGGATTAAGATGTTATTGTGCAAAAAACTGGTTATGCAACTACCTTGATGTTCAGAGCTATGCGAAGTGGAAAGACTTACAAGAACGAAGGAAGAAAGGGTCTTGAATATAGCCCATTGACTTCACCTCCATTGGGTGATAAAGAGGGAGTAGCATGGGCTTCTCTGTGAAGTGTAATTCAGTTAATAAAATAGGGATTCCTACAACTACCACCTCCCCCTACACCACCTCCAACTTCACCACCGTCACTTATGATTTTTTCCACACCACCCCCACCTCCGCCGCAGTTCAATATGGCGAATTCAATGAAGCTACCTTTGTTTAATGGCTTAGGTAATGATGACCTAGACCAGTTCTCGTTGGTCATAAAAGCTATATGGGAAGCTCAGGGCATCACAAATGATCACATGAAGAAGGTAACGTTGGTTAGTGCTCTGCAGGATCGCACACTAACTTGGTACATCAAGTACTCCAATGACAACCCAAACGTTGGGTTGGAAAAAATCCATACCACGTTGAATAAAGAGTTCGGTAGGGCTAAATACGAGGCACAATTAATTATGGGTTTCAAGGAAATAACGATGAAACCAAGTGAGACACCTTGGGAATTGGATCAGAGATTGAAACACTACAAATGGTTCATGGCTTCACTCCTGCCTCACCTAAGGCTTACACTGTCACAACAGAAGATTACAACTTAGGTAGAGGGCTTGGAGATTGCAATAAGGCTGCATGAGACACCGATGCAAGATCTGAATCTGGGATTTCAGTAGATCCATGTGCAGTTGCAAAATATTTTCCTCGAAATGCAAAGTTTGAAGCAAGACAAAACAATTTGACTGGAGGCGTGCGAAGAGATATGGTGCCTGAAATGTAAAGGTCAGGGGCATAAAAAATACCACTGCCCAGTCTTTGCAAACTATATTGTGGGAGGACGAATGATGCCTTTGAGGCCGGGAGCCCAATCAGGACTAAGCGCAGGGCCTAATTTATGGTGCGTTATATGTCAGGTAGAAGGGAAACATACAACTGATAATTTTCATTTGTTGCAGAAGTTTGTACAAACACTGCAGCAACTATTCTGAAACTTCTGTAGGGCAGTAGGGCATGATGAGCGCAACTACCGAAGATATGAATTGATGATGGATAGAACACCTGCCTATAGAGTTCAAGCATAAATGTGATCCCTTTATGAGAGCGTTGGGATGGCGCAAATAGGCTTTTAGGGGCATAGACAAGGCTGAGGTAGAGGAGGACCTCATAGAGGTCAAGGACAGTTGATCTGTTACAATTGCGGAGGACCAAGACACTTTGCTCATGAATTCACTAACCCAACGTGTTCGTTGTGAAAATATTGTACTCAGTTTGATCATGAGATGGAGGACTCTCCTACACTAATAGTAAGGATATATGATAAAAGGGTGCTACCACTGCAACCTACTCAGAACCTGCAGATGGTTAGGGATGAGCCTCGTGAAGAGAATTTGAATGTGAATATAGTTCTTCTAAGTGGGATTGTAATGGGCAATGATAAGGGGAAATAGCCTGAAGATAGTGCATGGGTCGCCAAGCTCTGACAAAGGAGGTTGAATTTGATTTGGAGTGCGCACACAAAATTTTCATGGAAGCAAAGAAAAGCTTTGCTGAGGCCTCTACCTCAGGGAGCTGGGGTAAACATGATCAGGAAATGGACCCTTTTATGCTTACAACCTTTCTAGAGACCTACATGAGGTTGTTGCATGATAGAAAGGCTATGAAGGGGTTACAAGAACTTATAAATAGATGCATTGGAAACACTCTAGGTGGACTGTGCGTGATACGAAAGATCGATAAGCATAAGGCATGGACAGGGTATGAGATGAGACTCACCGCACAGATAGGAGAATATGAAATGGATCAAGTCATTCTGGATATGGGGTTAAACACAAAAATTTTGCCAAAACAGACGTAGGAGCGGACAGGGAGACCCGCATTGCAGTGATCTCCGATTTAATTTAGGATGACCAATCAGTAGAATATCATCCCCATGGGATGGTTGCAAGGAGTAATTGTAGATATTGAAGGTGGAAGCACATTGGTGGATTTTGAAGTAATAGAAATTGTGGATGACAGCAACCCATACCCTGCACTCCTTGGAATTAATTGGGCCACTGACATGAATGGGGTAATCAACCAAAAGAAGTGAAAGATGATATTTGAAAAGAAATCACTTCGTGTAATAGTACCCCTAGATATTGCTAAAGGATCATGCTATATGGAACCAGTCCACAATTACGAAAGTGATGATGATTTGGACTACATATATAAGATAATAGCGCGAGACCGAGATTCAGTGAATTTGACAGTGGGTGGATGGATTACATGGGATCACGAGAGTTACTGCACCTTGGACTTAGATGAATAATTAGAGCGTTGGTAGAATGGGCTACATGAAGTAACCATGCTGAGATGTAACTTGATGACTCGGTCGTTGCACTGTGTGTCATCAGAGGAAATAAATTTACCCGCTTACGATGGCTTGAATGATGTGGATGTGTTTTTGTATCCATTTGAGAGGGAAGTACCAGAGAAGCAACACTTCCAAGCTTTGGACTAGGCACTCCGTGCTACGTTCGCGAGATGGTGGGGTACACACAAGAGTAGTTTTGATGATTGGCGCGAGTGTAGGAGGATGATGAGGACTTGCTTTGGGAAGCCAGTGGTATAAGTGATAGATATGTATGACAAGAAAGATGATCTGTGTGCACACTTGGCCAAATGGGCTAAGGATTATGGAGTGAAGCCCCAACCTGAATGGGTGCACTTCTTCTATTACCCCTTGAATGTCATCCCGATGAACTGGAGTTGGAGATAGAGCTCCGCCATGGCATAGGTGAATGGGATATTCTGCACGAAGGATTTATAATGATGTTCAACTTCAAAGATGAGTTTGACTATATTGACGAAGTGCTACAATAAGTTAAAGCAACAATATTTAGAATACTGCAGGATCCCTTGGATCTAATTCAACTACAGGATCCCTTGGATCTAATTCAACCTGATTGGACTACTTAGCTGAGCCACATGCTGGAATGTTATAATGTGACTGCTGAAGAAGAAGATGAGGATCCATGAAAGATTAATATCCCTAAAACCGATGGTCATCCTGAGGTCGAGGGACTGCAGATTGAGAATTTGATATAACCATGCCACTAAAAATGAAACAAGTAAATAATGGTACGAAGGTGGAGCCCAAATTCACAAAGATTAGAGATTACTAGGATGATGCGACAGTAGATAAGGTCACTGAATTGCTCTGTGAATACCAGGATTTGTTCACTACCAAGTTTGCAAAGTTAAAGGGGATAATAGAAGACCTGGGCATTATGAAGATCACGTTAAAACCCGATGCAAAGTCGGTTAAGAAAAGACCTTACCATCTCAATCCAAAGTATAAGGAGAAGGTCCACTTAGAGCTAGACAAGATGCTTATGGTAGGCATCATTGAGCCTGTAGAAGAATCTAATTAGGTAATCCCAATGGTGGTACAGGAAAATTAGCAGAAGAATGAAATAAGGATATGTTTAGATCTTAGGAAGTTGAATGACGCTTGCATACATGATCCTTTCCTCACTCCGTTCACTGATGAGGTATTGGATAATATAGGTGGCACGGAAGCATACTCCTTCACTGATGGGTTCTCTAGGTACCATCATATCAAAACCACACCTGAAGATAGAAGCAAGATGACCTTTGCGACTGAATGGGGATGTTTTTAGTACACTGTAATGCCTTTTGGATTGAAGAATATGCACCTGCAATTTTTTCCCATGTAGTCATTGCTACATTCAAGGAATTCATTCATAATTTTCTGGAAGTGTACTTTGATGACTAGACTGTGTTTGGGTTGGTAAAACAACATGTGGAAAGTTTTCGCTTAATGCTCGATACTTGTTAAAGGTACTAGATTGCACTCAATCTCAAGAAATGCCTATTTTGTGTTCCTTTTGGGACTCTGCTGGGTCATGTGGTTTGTAGATAGGGATAGATGGTAGATCCCGCAAAGATCACAGTGATACCTAACTTGGACGTGTCGAGGAGTGTAAAACAGTTATGTGCAACATTGGGACATACTGGATACTACAGGAAGTTTATCAAGGGATATGCCCAGGTCACTGCACCTATGGAGAAGTTGTTGAAAAAAGATGTCACATTCTATTGGAATGAGGATTGCCAGAATAGCTTGTATGTATTGAAAGGAAAAATGGTCAACGTGTTGATTTTAGTCTTCCTAGATTGGAAGAAGGAGTTTCATGTACATGGAGACACGTCATGTATAGCACTGGAGGAGTACTGACACAGGATGGAGGAGAATTAGAACATTCTATAACATTCGCAAGCAGGAGGTTATCCAAGGCTGAGAATAACTATTCCTCCACTGAGTGCAAAGGATTAGTTGTGGTAGACGTGCTCCAAAATTTTAGACACTATTTGTTGGGTGGACATTTTAAGATGTATACGATCACTCTGCATTGAAATACCTAGTTAATAAGCCTGTATAGCGCAGGAGAATCTATAGGTGTTTGTTATTGTTCCAACAGTATGATTCTTATGTTACTGTGAAGCTTGGATGATTGAATGCGGGACCAAACCATCTGTTGCACATCAAAATTGGGGAAGAGACAACTAATTTGGAGGAGGGATTGCCTGACATGCAGCTATTTATAGTGGACGTTGCTGATGGTCACTTTGAATACATCATATGCTTCCTAACAACATGAAATACCCAAGAAGGCTACACTGTCTAGTAGAAAAATGAGTTAGTGGTGCGCGTAGTAGACTTTTCTGTCATTACGTGAAATTTGTACAAAATGGGATCCGATGAAGTATTACAATGATCTATACCAGAGTTTGAAAGGAGCAGTATCCTCACGAATTCTCATGGGGGTGCAGCGGGAGGCCATTATGTAGGAAGAGCAACCACACAGAAGATTCTATGCATAGGGTTGTGGTGGTCAACCCTCCATCAGGATTCCAAAGCCTATTATAGGGCATGTGATGTGTGTTAGAGGACTAGTAGGCCATTGGGGAGATATGAGCTATGTCAGAACCCACAAATGATGTTACAACTTTTCGAGAAATGGCTAATAGATTTTGTCAGACCCATTTAGCCCCAAGGAAAGAAGACAGGAGCGTAGTACATTATCGCTGCGACTGAGTAGTTGACTCGATGGGAGGAGGCACAGACTATGAAGGATTGCATAGGTGCAACCACTGCGAAGTTTCTCTTTGAGTACATACTGACGTGATTTGGGTGTCCAAATATTTTGATGAGTGATCATGGTATGCACTTTCTAAATGAGATGATCAGCGTGCTGATGGAGGAATTTTAGGTATATCACCATAAAAGCATGCCTTATCACCCACAGGTTAATGGGATGATGGAAGCATTCAATAAGGTGCTGGAGAATGCATTGAACAAGGTTTGCAACGCTCAACGAAGTGATTAGGACCTATGCATACCCGTTGTACTATGGGCCTATCGAACAATGTGCAAAAAGTTGACTGGAAAGACACCCTTTAGGATTGTATATGGTGTTGAAGTACTGATGCCCATGGAATACATTATGCCTAGTCTGAATGTAGTAGAACTCATGGGTATGATAGATTGCGGAGCCCTGGAAGAAAGGCTCGCGCAGCTTTCTGAGCTTGAGGAAAAAAGATTTCAGGCTGGATTTCACCAACAGGTCCAAAAGTAGCGTGAAAAAGCATGGCATGATCTACACGTTAAGCTATGCACCTTTCAGGTAAATGATTTGGTTTTGTTATATGACGGTAAGTTTGATAAATTTCTAGGGAAATTCAAAATGCCTTGGCTAGGGCCCTATATCATTAAGGAGATTACCGATGGTGGAGCAGTTCAGTTGGTTAAATTGAATGGAGACCCCTTCCCAGGAAAGGTGAATGGCAGTTGATTAAAGCCATACATTGGTGATCCGGCTAGGTGACTATATGAAGGTAGCATAGTCTTAGTGCTCCAAGTAGCTGAAAGGAGGCACGGGACTATAAACTATACTACCCGGGTTGGGGAACTGTGTGATTGGAGGATTGTGTGGAATGAGGAAATGTCAGAGGGTTTGCAACAATGCAAAGAGAGTTGTGCTACCCAGGGAAAAATTGTGTAGGTCGGTTGGAAAGTGACCATTAAAGTCATTTTTCGTGATTTGATGATAATAATGTGGCCAAATGGAATGGGTGGTCAGCATTTAAGACAAACTTCATGGGTAAGATCCTTGGAAATCTGCCGCCAATCTGGCATTAATGAACCAAATGTGGGGGGAATGGTTGGATTTTAATTCAAAATGGCCTATAAATTACAAGTGGAGGCCCAATGAAAAACACTTGCCATTTTGAACATTTTGTTGGTGAGCTCTCATATGTACATGATCCATGCATTCCTTGAAGCATTTCTCAACTGCCTAGTGTTTGATCGATTCCAAGAATTCAACCTCAATTTCATCCGTGATGTTATCCCAAGATTCGAAGCTATGGACTCTGAAGCAGTGACAGCCAAGGTGACTATGTCAGAGTTTGTTAAGTAGGCATAGGGAGCTACTCCAGAAGTTGCAGAGGTATTAGCTAAAGTCCCCAAGTCACTGCGGATGCCTAGACTAAAGATGACCTCAACCAAGGAGAGTGCAAAGGACAAAAAGGGAAAGCAGGTTGCAATACCAATGTGCATCGCCTAGAAGAAACCCATAGAAGGATGAGCCTACTACACAAGAAAAGGGAAAAACCATTAACTTAGAGATGAGGAGGAAGAAATTGAGGACATCCCAATGGATGATGAGGATTTTGGGGTGGAAGTGGAGGAAGTTGAAGTCAAGGGTTCTAACCCTATCACTAAGTTGCCTGAGTACATCCCTCCACACAAGGGAAGGACCAAGGTGCCAAAGGATATTAACAAAATCAAGGTTGCCTTGCACACACCTCTATTGTGGGACGAGATTGTCTTTGAAGGACCATGCTTGGGGTGGGTTCCTCTGTTGAAACTAGAAGATTAGGACTTGGATTACCATGAAACGTTTCGACACTTGGCAACAGAACAACTCATGCACCGCATTGTTCACACAACCACTGGCATGACTACATTAGAACCTTGAAAGTGGCTTAAGGGAGTAGACAAGGCAGGTCTCCTCAACCTGCTATTGGTACTAGACTACAATCACACCCCCATTACAGTATTGATCATCAAGTAGCTGCTATGATATGTGCATGATGGGTGTCTATGGCTGGAGGAGCCAATACCCATCACTGACAGGCTGATCCATAGGATCATGTGGCTTCCCTATACAGGGGAAAATCTAGCCATGATGTGTGATGGAAAATGTGTCGAGCAGGTCCTCATGGAGGCCATGAAGGAGAAATTCAAGGGTATTATTTATGTAGACTAACCAATGAACAAGACGTGACAAGACTTGACTTATAGAACAAACAAACAACAAACAAAAACAAAAGAAGGAGAAACAAAACAACTATAATGGAACTGCAACTTGTAGATTCTATCAAAAGTGATTCTTTAAATGTCAACTATTTACATGAAGGGGTTTAATCTTCTCATCTAATTATTTCAGTTTGAAATAATTTTATATGAACTTTTCATCAAGAACAACTGATCCAATCCACAAAGGTTGCAACTTGGTGTCTTTCCCTTTTTCTTCATGGGGTTTATCCCACTTTAGGACTAGGTCACCCATATCAAAGCTACTTGCCCCTATGGACTTCTTATCAAGCCAATTATTTACACAATTATGATGTACAACAAATTAGTCTTTGGAATTGTGCCTTTATTCCTTAAGTTTAATTAGGGTATTTATCGTGCTTTGAACTAGGAGGCAGGGTTTACCTTGTGACTCTTGAGAGGGTTGCAAGGCTGAAAGACACAAGGTCAGAGTCAAGGTAGATTCTTTACTATAAATTAGGAAGCATGGAAAGGTTCTTAGCGAAGGATTTGGAGTAAGAGTGTTAGCCCAAAGAGGGTCAAATATTTATGCTAGTTCCTTCACTCGAAGAAAATGGTCTTCTTCATTATACGGATAAGATTCTTTTTCCTGGATTCAGTCAAACTATTTCCCTCTAGATAGTGATTAGATGCATGTTTAAATACAATTCCTTTTTTTAATGTGGATGCATAAATATTTAACAATGAAAAATGTGTCGCATTATCAAAGACAAGTGAAGTAGGAAGGACAAACCTAGTCATAATGTTTTATTGCAAGAAGTGTATGAATTCTTGGTCATTTACTTGTTTGAAAGGAAATGCTTCTAACCACTAAGGGAAGTAATCCATCACTATTAATATATAGCAGTGTTTCTTTGATGAATGAGGAAAAAATTCGCCAATAACATCAAGTCCCCATAGTTGGAATGGTTCTTCAATTACTTTTATAGCAGTGGGGTGGCTGACCTCTAATGGCAACCGGTGCATCTCTTACATTCTTAGCACTTGCGGACAAAAGCGTGAGCATCCTTGAAAAGAGTGGGCCAATAACACCCAAGACACATAACCTAATGTGTTGTAGTGTCACCCAGATAATGGCCACTTGTTAGTCCATTGTCTAAATATTTCATGACCTTGTATGTATTGTGTGCCTCAAGGCACCTTTGCAGGAAACCATTATGGTGCATACAAAAAATCACTCCATGGAATAATTGGTAAGGGAGATATTTTAGTCATATATCCTTTTTTCTTCTTGTTCGAGAAGTGTGAGGGAAATTTGCCATGCTGTAGAAATTTCCATAAATATGCATACCATGGTGTTGTAGATGTGGATTGATGAACACGTTCAATATTATACATTTTGATATCCTACTCCCATCCTGAAAGATATTGTTTAGGATCATATCTTACTTCGGTAGCCAACTTACATAGGCCATGACCCTCTATGGTATGAATAAGTTTGAACTACAAATCATACTCTTGAAGACAAGTCATCCAATCAACCCTCTTCTCACGTAGCTCTTGTTGCACAAACAATGTTCATACTACTGGATGAGGTACAACTATGAATGTGTGAGCTTTCAATATGTAGGGTGTAATGTACTTAACTACCTTGTATAATTCATATGCTTGTTTGTCGATGGTAGGATAATTCCACTCGGTCCTTCCACGACTAGTGCTCATAAAGGATAATGGTCATTCATTTCCTTCCATATATTTCTGAGTCAACAAGGCCACAATTGACATGTTCAAAGCAAAATCATAGAGCAAAAAATGTTTTTCATAATCTGGACTTAAAATTGTAGGTGCATCAATAATGGATTTCTTAATCTAGGAAAAATCATCCTTTTCCCATTTATTTCATTTGTATATTGCATGTTTCTTTATCATCTCCTATATGGGTTGGACTATCTAAGCATAATGAGAGATGTATTTTCTCAAGAAATTATTTTTTCCTATGAAATATTGCATGGCTTTCATATTCACTATGAACGAAATCTGCATGATGGATTTGACCCTCTCAAGATCAATATTAATTCTGATCATTTCCAAGATGTGTCCCAGCAGGATTTCTTTGCACACACCAAATATTCTCTTCTTCGGATTAAGGGAAATCCCATATTTTTTACATTGCTCGAAAATATGTTTTATATGAAGTATGTGATCTAATATTTTCTTGGAGAACACAATAACATCATCCAAATAAACAAAAATTCTCTAACCTATTAGGCTTTGAAATAAGTTGAAATGGCATTCTTTTGAAAGTGAATGTTCCCTATTTGATCTAGAATGTAGTTTTGAATATGTCTGGTTCCACTACTAGCACTTGGTTATAACCTAAGAACCCATATAGTAGTGAAAGAATTTCAGACCCATAAACTATCTGGAGTATCTGCTCCATGGATGGCACTGGATAGTTATCCTTATCAAAAGCCTAATTAAGATTGTGAAAATCTACACATAATCTTAACTTTCCATACTTATTTCTGACTAGGACCATATTGGAAACCCACATGGAATGTAAAAATTTAAATATTATTTGAGCATTCAACATATTTCTCAATTCCTTCTATATAATGGGTTCTAGTGTTAGATGAACTTTCCATAGTTTTTGTTGGAATAGTTTCAACCCTTCTTTTATAGAGATCACACGTTAGTTAATACGAGTGTCATAAGTCTTTAAATTGTCATATATCTATGCAAACACATCACGATACCTTTTGAATAAGTGGTTCAACACCTGTCGTTCTTGTGGAGAACAACAAGACTTACCGAGGTTCACATACTTCAGATCTTCTAGGGTTCTGAAATTGAATTGTTCATATGATAACTTTGAACTATGAGTCTTTGTGTTGGCTAGGCCTCTGAACCAGTTTTGCAGGTCATATAATTTCTCCAAGGACATCACACCCTTGGGCATAATTTTTCCCTTCATTGCATTGCATCCATCGTTAAAAGCTCATTCATTCTTATCCTCATCTATGGAATCATATGTCAATATGTCAACATTAGCCCTAAAATGCAATATATTTTGGTCGTCATTGAAGACATGTAAGTTAGTGACATTGTTTGGTCCATATTGTTTATATATAATTTCAATAAAAAAATCACTTTTCAATGGAAACATCCTAGCGAATTCATTTTCTAATGCATTTGTTTCAACATTTCTAACTCTAGGAACAAAATTATATTGAAAACTTTGAAATGATTCATTAAACACCATATCCCTTGCTGGTAGTTTTTAAGATGCAGTGAAACACAATGTATAGTATCTTGTACCTCACAAGTAACCACTTCTTAATCACCAATTACCTTGAGAATTTCTACCTTCAGGTCAATAGCTTTCTTTAATCTGGTTATGAGTTCTTTGTATTCAACAGTGTTATTGGTGCACACAAACTCCAGACGAAATGAAAGCATATGATTCTAATTGTAGGGTCTATAAGAACACAACATACTATAGAACTATCTTGCATCTTTGAGCTATCAAAATATAATGTCCAAGCATTATAAGCTACTAAGCTGCTTCTTATACTGCTATTACTACTATTACTGCTATTATGCACACTTATATTACATGTTTCACTTGCACCAAGTAGAGAAAATTGAAGGAGTTCTAGTTGTGTATTAGGTGGAATGGGTGATGGTTGTTCGTGATAGCACCATGCATCAGTTTCAAGAAAAAAATTCCCAAAAATCAAATCAAAAAAAACAAGAGGCTCATTGTGGCCCTTAAGTTTTGTCATGGTGGGTTTCATGTATGGCTCACTGTTCACTTAAATCTAATTATTCCTTCCCTTATATGGAAGCCACAAATTTAACTAGTCTTTTGCAAAATATCCCTATAATTTTCTAGACCAAAATCTACTAAGTAGTACACCATAGGCATTGGTGAACTCGGTCATATTTTTATAATCTGATAAGTACATTCTTAAGCTAACTAATAGCTTGGAAAAGAGACCTATCTAGATGAATGATCTATGCATCAATTTTCTCCCATTTTGCATTTGTTTTATTTGCTATGGATATGGCCATGACATTCACAGATGCACCAAAGTTGACAAAACAATTATGGACATTTTAATTAAATATTTCAAACATTAATAAAAATGTAGGGCAAAGAGTGATAACTTCTAATGTTAAAGCATTTACTATAGATTCAAGAGGAAAAGAAGAGTTACCTGACACCTTTTAAGAGGAGGAATCTTTATCACCTATTGAAGGTTAGAAAAATACAAGACAATAAGTTCAGGCTGGCCTACGATCATTGCAAGCTCATAGATGGAAAGTTTGGCTTGCATCTTCTTCATATCTTCCACAATGTTATAATCAAGCATTCCACCTATAGAAGGAAATGTTGAAGTGTCTGGACAAGTGGCTTTATTCAATGCTTTCAAAGTGCTAGACTTACTCTTGTACTCGAGGAAGTTCTCCTCGACTTAGTTTCCCCTCTAGGCTTACTTTGTGCATTCTATGTAGGATTGATAGGTGGTGAGCTTCTTCTCAACAATTTCTCCTTAAATTTGTTTCTAGTAAATTCCTATTCATATATAGGCCCTTTACTCCTTAAACTATATCAACCATTTTTCTTCTGAGGAGGGGGCTCATTCTATGGTGGTTCATCAACATCCTTCTTATTAGCATTGTAGATATATTGCTATGCATTCACTGGATTTCCAATACTTTTTATTTCTTTAGCCCCATAGCTTCCTCTATTTCCTTAGTTTGTTTTGTCTACTCGTCTACCAATAGAGTATCCACGATGTGCATAAAAAAGGCATTCATGTTGTGGTTCCATTGAGGGCATGTATTTTCTGAGTGATATTCCTAATGGAAACAAAAATAATTGTGAATGCCCATCACAACATTTGAGCTTCATTCATAATTTCCATGTTAAACATTTGTGTCTCATGTGTTTGCTTCTCATGATGTGTATCCTTGTATTGGTTGATATGGATGTACTTATTATTTCTCAATGATTTCTCTCATAAAATAGATTCCAAATTCCCCCTAAACACTCAACTAGATGATTCAATTACCATCGATTAGTACACAATTGCCTTGCCCAACATTATTTCCCATTTCATAAAGGAAGATACAACAACAACATC
>Ga0115848_100543_pt1 | contig 14951 bp, 16 predicted proteins | sample InSIn3gowninarea_FD_83862 | JGI IMG/M metagenome (GOLD analysis project Ga0115848, IMG submission 83862) | reverse complement strand
CCTACAATTTTGAGTTGTGTCATCATGGTTCTGCTCATTATTCATAAACCCTGCACATGGGATTGGAACCAATTCCTATAGAAATCTGAATGAAATTGGGTGTGTGGGTGAGTATTTCTAGTGTTGGGCCTGGGTTGAAATGCCCATCACATTCATTGAGTATTAGCTTAATGTATTCATTGGATAGCCCATAGGCTTTTACAGAGAGGTTTATTCCCATGCGCTTTTATATGTATATACACACACACACACACCAAATGTCTATAGAGAACACAGGGATTGAGGTTAGGTGTGGTCCAGACGTGACCATCACTAAGGCTAGAGGTCGGGGCTCACCCTGTACAGTATGCACACAAGTATAAGCGAGGGAGGAAGGTTTCCCCTCAATCGCATAATAATGTTCACTTTAAAGAAAAGGTTCAAACAAAAGCGGTTGATAAAGTGCCCAATGCAGTGTTTATGAATAATGAGCAGAACCATGATGACACAACTCAAAATTGTAGGCCCTAGCCCTAAGGACCAGGTCATTAAATCATATGGCTGCCTGTTACAACCAAGGGTAGAAGTGCAGGCCCATAATGGATGACGAAGATCCATTTCCTAAACCAACGGTCAGGAAAAATAACATGATCTCCCCTTGTGACATCAGCGAGGGGAGGAGGGGTAGCATTATTGGACATGAACCGTCAAATAAGTCAAAGGATGGTGGACCATTAGATCTACATCTGGAACGATGAAGCAAAATTAGGATATCACGACCTCCCCTTTGACGTTAGCAAGGGGAGGTGGGTGGTGCTATTGTACTTGAACCGTCGGATGAGTCAAAGTACAGTGAACCATTGGATATCCACCTAGAACCATGTAGCAGAATTAGGATAGCAGGACCCCACATGTGATGTCAGCGAGGGGGAGGGGGTAGTGCTATTGGATGAGGACTGTTCAATGAGTCAAAGGACAGGGGAACATTGGATCGGTACCCCAGAACCATGAACAAAATCAAGATAGAGGATCTCCCCCTATGATGTCAGTGAGAGAGGTGGGTAGCACTTTTGCTTGCCATATTTGATTGTGTCATTTTTTTTGGGTCGTCGAATGGTAGAGGATAGCAAACAGGGTGATTCTAGTGTGAAAGTGTATGAATGTCGTGATAAATGCTTAAGTGGTATCAAGGAATACAACATGGATATGTGCCACTAAACCCATAAGATCCCACCACCATGTGGAAGTGAGAAACATGCCACAAGGGCACCTCATGGGTGCCATGTGGCAAGAAAAAGTGAGGTGGTACAATGGAATTAATAATACTTTATAAATCCCTAACTTGTAATCCTAGAGTCCAAGTTGGACAAAATTTATATCACTAAAAAAGACTTGTTGAAACAAATACAATGACGACATCCAAACTGAGTTTTGGAAACTTGGAAGCAATAAAAAGTAGCCTATATCCATCTTAACTCTGAATCTATCATGCGCCGAGAGGGATTAAATCCCTTGAGGTGAAAAACTTCTTTTTGGTGTGTACAACTTGAGGAAAGGTTTGCACCTCAAGGAATTTGATCCCTCTTGGTGCATGATAGATCCAGAGTTAAGATGGATCTAGGATGGTTCTAATTGGGGGCAACAACATCACATATTCAGATTATTATAATTTTGTAAAGTTTTGAGATGTACATAATACTTTGAAATTTACAAGATTAGAAATACAAATAGAAACAAATGATATCAATATAAATATGTTTGGTGATAAACAAAATGAAATAATTAATATATTACATAACAAATACACTAATCATATCATTCAAATGTGATATGAAGAAAATATTGAAAAAAATATAAATTATTTAGTAATTAACCTTAATCTGTCTCCTTCTGCTTTTCTCTTAGAAACACTGACACATTTTTCCATCTTTTCATATCGATCATATGGAAAGGAGGTTGAAATCGAAGACCATCCAAATATTTAACTCAATATATGCAGTAAAAGTGAGCCCTTGTCACTATGTCCTTCCAATATTAATAGTTTCCTTTTCTAGTTTCAATCCCTCGGACTTATGAATTGTTAATCCCCAAGAAAGTCCCAATGGAATTTGTCTATTATTACCTCTTTCAATAGGTATAAAAGGAACAATATGAGGGAATAGTTCATTCCATGAAACTCTAACATAGTTATCAAATGTTACTAAAACATATGTCGGAGGATCAGGAGGTGATGTTCTAGGATTATACACAATATCTTGAACTACTCCAAGAGCACCATTGACAAGTCTTGCATTAGTCCATAAATTTGAAGTAATAATAACCCTAGATCCAACTACAAGAAGGAGCTCATTATGTAAATTTTCCTCATTTGCTTCAATGGTGTAGTTGTTATTTGATCTTGTAGCAAACTATGTGAAACAGGGCTATTTAGGGATATCAAGCAACGCTTTTTGTGATTGTTCACATCATCATTTGTTGCAAACAAATGTATAGCCTTATTAAATGACTCTTTTGTTGAAGCATCCAAATTGGAATTTGTACGTGTCATTAGCAGTTTCCAATCTTCTATTGTTGGAATTGCATCTCATGTTCATTAATAAATGAAGAAAACACCTTTGATCATTGCTCTATCCATCTTGCTTGAATATTGTATCAAGAGTTACAACGTTCGTGAATAAATTCCATAATTCTTTTGCATGACCTTCACATGCATATGTAGGTCTCTCTATAATAGGACGTAGTTGTCCCAAATCGCCAACGAATATAATTGATATACCTCCAAAAGGGACTTCTTTATTATGAGGAAATGCTTGACGAAGTCGAGAATCAATATGCATCAACATATTTCTCCCTATAAAGCTCATCTCATCAATAAGAATGTACTTAACATGCTTCATCTCATGTTGTAAGGTAAGCAAACATGATCCTTGTAAATTGGTGAAGTTCCTTACTGGTATATAAAAAGAAGAGTGTATTGTTGATGCAAATATGTTGAACGCTACAACATCGGTAGGGGCCAAAAGAAGCAATGGGCTCTTATGAGGAAGAGAGTCAATTTCAAGTCTTTGTTTTATAGCACCAATCAAGTGAGACTTTCCCGTACCCGATGTCCCTTGGATAATCATAAGCAATTCTTATTTGTTGTCATCTCCTTTGTAATGATCAACAACTGTATTAAATGCTAATTTTTTGCTTTTCTCCTAAACTTTCAAATGAATATTTCTTTGAAGATTTAGTAGTAACAATTGCATTCAAATTTTTCTTATCGGATATGAAGTTCATTGCACGTATTGATGTCTCTACATTAACAAAGATAGAGATCGAATTTATCATAATATCACGATCCCTAAATCCAATCATGTCAAATTCACTGGAATGTATAAACTTATTCTTATAAAAACCTGAAATAATCTCCTACTCATGTTGCTTATAATCATTTTGTACATGTAAAACATGTTCATCCTCATCTTGACATTGAGTTGGATCCTTTGAAGGTATTGGATTGTAATCAATATGCCAAGGATTATCAGGAATTTTTTCCCAATTTCGTATGATATCATCATCTGTAGCTCCAATATCTGTATTAAAATCATGAAATGGCTTGTACAATACTAATTCATACGAACAAAACTCAACAAATCTACTATTTTCACGAGGGGGAACTGAATTAAACCTAGGAAATACTCATACAATGGTTGTATTATTTAGTGGTAACCATTTCTCATCATGGTGATGTTTGTCATATGACCAAGACCTAGCAGCTTCTATCAGTGAAAGGTGCTCCATACGCATAGGTATCTTTCTATATGCATCAATAAGAGAATTATCATTATGGTCATTATATTCATCAACTTTTACTTGTTTGAAACCCTTTATCCCAACATTTAGAATAATGAATCTACGACTACATTCAGAAAGAGAAAGCTCCAAAAGAATATGGTATGTTTCTTGTGCTCCTATATCTCTGTCAACAATATTCTCACACAACAATGTTCTATGGGCACGTGATACTTGCTCATTTGGATTTTGAATAGAATAAATACACATCAACATATCATGGAAGCTCTCTGACCCTTTTTCTACCTTTGCTACATATTCTTCTATGTAGTTAATCACAACATGCCTAGAAAGAATAGGTTTCCAATCCATATTTGCATGCCACATCATCAATATTTCACGATTATGTGTATTTAATCGATCATCATTTCGTCTAGGTTCATACATTTTTTCTCCACCCTCATCAACATAAAGTCTTGACATTTTGCATAACTCCCATGGTGCCTTATATCTACACACCAATTTTCCACCCTTCTTTTGAAGGCATGATTTCTCATTTCATGTGATGTGGTGCTCAACACAATTGAGAAGTTCTTCATAGTCCATCATTACATCAAATTGAAATATTCGTTCAGTGTTCTTTAAGCAATGATCATCATCATTTTGTTGAATATGGATGATTCTTTGATATTCGTTGCGTGGATTGAATGCATGGGTAGCTCTATCAAAGTATTCTTTTGCAAGTCTCACTTGAGTGGAGTCATTCCAATTCAATTTTTCGATATTGGGAGCATCTTTTAGCCACAGAAACCCATGCACATGTGGAGATCCACAATGCTACCACTCATAATGACACCAAAAATCTGTAGCATGATGAAATTTTGAAAAATATCATGTCAAAATAATGTATGTCTCAAATGCAAATAACTTGCTACAATGTGAGGATTATCAATCACATTTTGATGTTTCCAGTTCCTTACTTCATTTTGATATATAGGAGATGTACTAGGAATCAAAATATGCAAATCATGCCACTGCATATCAGCTGCACTTAGTGTGAAGAATATTGTAGGAGACCCAATTTGTTGAACCAAGTCACATAATTCTACACGACATTTGGTCCAATATGCACATGTACCTCTTAGAACATGTCCAAATCTCATCAATCTATCTGTAATTTTAGAATTAGGAATATTTTCTAAATGCTCTCTAACTCATCAACCGTTGTAGGTAGTTCTGTCATACTTTTTTTAACAAAAACTACAGAAGACACTTGAGCACGATTTCTCATAATTATATTGAGTAAAAAGTATCTAAATCGAGGATGTCTCCCAAACCTATTATCACGAAATCTGAGAAGATGTTTTGCATACTCATGAAGATGCACATTTCTTAGTCGTAACCAATAAGCTTCTCCTCTAGGGAATAATGTTGGAAATAATGTTGGAAATTCCATATCAAATAACCCTTCAGTATTATACTCATTTGTTGGAGATGAACCAATTGTAGGCCAATTAATGACGTTTGTAGTTTCACCATCTAGTTAGTTTTCTTCTCTATTAGGATTATCTGCCCATGCTTGAATAAGTTCAATTTCCCTAGGTTCATTTGGAGGCCTTGCAATAAAGGAAGTTTTGTCATAATATTCTAAAGCATCTTCATTACCTGGAGATCCTTCTAACAATATAATATCTCTGTCATTATCCATATCTGGTAGTATAATAGAATTAATCATGTTTGACACATTTCTTGTTTTTTTCTAGTAACTCGTCCAAAGCATGCATATCAATTTCTAAACCTTTATAATAAGTATCATTTTGAATCCTATAAAGTAATGCATCTAGTACCTTTTTCCTTCTAACAGTGAAATCATAGCTTGATCCTTGCTGGTCTTTTTTTCGCACCACTGTCATTAAATCCAAGTCTTTAATATGTCATGGTAATTTATTAGCAACATCTTTAACATCTTGAGGAAAATTGATTGTGTGTCCTCTATATTTATATTGGCCACCTATTGAATGTATTACCTGCAAAATTGACTCGCTCATGCTATCAAAATTTCCTCAACTTGTGTAAGGATTCCAAGGATCAAAGGCTACAACCCAAGATTCATATGATTTTTTGATGAAAATATATGTGTACTACCCTCTCTTTTACATCTTCTACACATTGAACCTGTCTTAGTAGTCACCACTTGAATGCTAGGATATGACTCCTCACACACATGGCACATTTGAGGATGACCTAATTTATCAATTCTTTCACGAAATATTTTATGTGCAGTAACTTCATCTTCAGCTGAAAGCACTTGTACATTGGTCATCATTGCAATTTCATGGTTACATTTCTCTATTAATTGATGATCTTTGAGTTTCATACCCTCTGGTATATTGGACATCATTTCACGTAAATCATCACATTGCTTCATTAGTTGATGATTTTGGAGGTTCATAGCTATAGGAGAAAAAGGTTCAATTATTGGCCTTACATCACTAAGACCTCTGAATTGTCTTCTTCAATGTGCTCTTACTTGTTCTCTATTTTGACTTATGTGTTCTTCTTTATCATCCTCATTCATTCCTTCAAATTTCAGTCTTTTTCTTTCTGAATTATTTATTGATTCTTCTTCCCTTTCATCCTCATTCTGCCTTTGTCATTACCGTCTTTTTCTTTCACAGTCCTTCTTTCGTTGTTCTTCCCTTTGATCATTAGTCATTTGTTGTCTTTGCAATCTTCACTGCTCATTTTTTCTATCCTCTTCTGCGTTCTTTCCATTTCAAGTATTTCTTTCACATGATTTAATCCTTGTCTTTTAACTCTTTCTCTCTGTAAGCTTCTCATTTCTTCAATATGGTTATTATTAATTTCCCCATTACTAGTACTCATGATGTTATATACTTGTAAAAAAACAAACATATAAATTAACAAAACAAACATATAAATTAACAAAATATGAAAATTTTTTATACACCAAATCTTAGTAAACCCTACATAATTAATAAATAAAAGTCACTTTCTTTACATATTATATTCTATTCACATTAGAATGAATTCAATCATATATTTTAAACTAATGATGGAACAAAGAAATTATATATATTTTTGGTTTGAAGTTAAATTTAATTCTTTCCTAGGTTAAAACGAAATAGATACTAACTTTACAATTCACTGGCTTGATAATAATCTCAATCATAAATGATGATGTTGGAATAAATTATATCTCTTAAAATTATGAATCGTAAGGAAATTATATTATATTTGATTTTATATCCAATACAACCAATAACTAAATGATAATGGAATAGATTTCAACAATTGAACTTACTAGATGAAATAGAATCAAATATATTTCATCAAATAATCATATATTTACACTTGCGATTTGTTAAAATTGTAATTCAACATTTTGAAATCATATCTAAGTTATTATTAATTAATTAAATGACAATTGAGTGCTGTCAACTACGTGACATATTAGCAAGTGTAATCTTAAATATATTATTTATCGTATTATTAATTTAATTTAATTTCTAATTTCTAATATATATATATATATATCTATATATATATCTATCTATCTATATATATATATATATATATATATATATATATAACCATAAATGCTCATATTATCGAACTAATGCTATTTTCGAAATTGCAGAAATTTCATCATTAAATATTCTATTAGAAAACAGATTGTGAGTGACCATGGCTAAGTAGTTTAGGCATTAAGCCCATAATCTCACTAATATTACATATACATATCCTTTCCTCTCATAAAGCACATTAGTACAGAACCACGGTCACAAGGAACCATCCATCCATATTCTTATGCCAAGATTCATCAAAACTTCATTCTTTCAATCACAAGAGAGTCGTGCACTATTCATGCAATCAATACAAAGTTAGCTTAACAGCCTAAATGTGACTTCATGGTACATGATGCATATAAATACATTTATCTTGAATTGAAATTGAATTTGGAAACTTAGTCTAGGACAACCACTCTCCACTCAACCATAGACAAGTTGTAGTCAATCCCCACTTGTAGCTATAACCCTTGAGCTAGATTCCAGAGATTGAGGGGAATTTTACTCATGTGATTAAACTTCAATTGTATGTTGAAAAAAGGATACTAGATGTTCTTCCACCTCCACCCATGAATTATCTAGGTAGCCAACAATTTCACAGGGAGTCCAAAGGCATGTTACCTCCACTCTTCAGCTTTTCAAAAACAAATATAATTTAGGGAATCTAGATATACAAATCTCCACCCTTCCAATGCTACAACACAATGGTTCCACCCTTCTTGGGGACTCTAGAACCCACTGTAAAATAACCATAGCAAGAAAAACTTTCAAAAATCCTCCTTTCAAAAATCCAAGGAACAATTCTCCAGCCCAACCATCCAGGAAATCCAAAGAGAAACCATCTCCACCCTTTGGCTATCATAGAATCTAGAGACCATTGTCCCTCACCCGAGATCAATTTATTCCTGCCTTCTTTCCAACCTAAAATTTATTTTACCTCCCTTCTTCTGTGTTTCTCTCCCCTCCTCCCCGAGGATGCTTGCCACATCCCTTTTTCCTTAGGTTGTTGACACCCTCTTCTGTTGCATGGTTTGACAATGTTGTTGTCCTTCCTTTGTGTCCATGATGGTTAAGTTCTGTGTGGTGGTGGGGAATTTTTTCTGCTAGCACTTCCTTCCACCCAACTTCCCATTGGTTGACTTCTCTATCTTGAGCAACTCATGCAACCCATTTCTCATTTAATTTCACCCTTTCTACCTTGGATATTTTTCCAAGGAAAGCATGGTTCCTTGTCCTTCTTCTTCAACTTAATTAATTTAGAAAACTAGTCCATTTAAGGCACACCAAACAACCTTCAATGGTTGTCATAAAACAAGTCAAACCTATTTTAAATCCAAAGCAACCTCCCTCCTTAAACTCTAGAATCTATGTCCCTTTGACTTAGCCCATTTTTTTTAATATTTACATTTCCTACATAAGTGGAAAATAACCAGGATTGTCACAATGATGTGGAGGGTTCCATTTGTATATTATTTTGCTTTATGTTGTATCCACCGTGTATGGTTCAGTAGGTCTAAACTCCATGCATGCTATCTCTCTCTAAGGTATTAATGAAAGTCAATTTAATATATTATATTATGTTTTCATATAGTCAAAAATTAAAATATTAATCACATGTGCCTCCACTCTAGCCTCCTTTATATTTTAATACAAAATATAGTGAACACAAAAAAATACAAACACTTAAATATTTATTTCGCCATGTGAATGTGATACAAATATTTTGTCTTTTAAATCAATGGATGAAATTCACCCATGAATTGGATGAACGATTGTTGAGTCATGACTTACACAGGCCATATCTTGAGACCCAAGGCACGAAATCAGGCTCTCGAGGGCTCATTGGAAAGCTAAGACCGAGGAGAATAACACAGGATCAATTATTTGGTCAAATATACAAATAAAATTTGTAAAAAAAAATAAGCAGAGAAGGGCCATGAAATTGCAACAAACTGGGATCACTTGATTTATCTTTGGAAATAAAATTGGTTGCCAAAACTTTTTTTGTTGTTCGAATCTCATAAAAATGCTATCTAATTGTTAGGAACGAAACAACAAATGAAGCATGAGACAACATAAAACAATTTGTATTAGATTTAGGAATTTAAATTTTAAATAAACTAATTTTTTATGGATGATTGAATTTGAATTATTTTTGGATCTTGATTTTATTAATAGCTTATAGTTTTGATATCATGTTTAATATTAATTTTTTGTTGGAATCTTGCAAACATTTTGAAGGCCCGTAATAGAAAATTAAATAAACCTCTTTCTTTTTTAGAGATAATTACTAAGTGGTTGCTCAGGATTCAAGAATGTAATATGGGGCTTAAGATGGAATCCTCCAACCCATGGAAAATTCTCACAACAAATATTTAGTTCCATTTTTAAATGTGTTAGTTGAACCTATCATGAGAGGATAATTAAATTATACTAATATTTAAATAGGCATGAGGGTTATTGCTAGGGTGGGGGTTCAATTTCCAAAAGGAGGAACTTTTCCACTATCATAGAGTTATTTCTTAGAGGAACTTGGTATCTTTCTGAACCAGATCAGAGGGGAGATATTAGGCAAGGAGAAAACTTGTGTTGTCATAGTTGATCCTTGAAAAATCCTGTACCTTGAGGCTTGAAGCCATGTTCTAGTTTTTGTGCATTTCTTTTAGAGTTAGAAGACTGGTATAAAGCCTTGAAATCTCTATTTTGTAATTGATATGAGTATTGTTGCTCAAATTTGGCTATGAATGAAGGATACCTTTTAGTTTTGATTTATCTATTGTTCTAGATACATGTTCATTGTATTATTTTAGCCTTGTTATTAATTTCATGTCAATTTATGCCTATTTAAAATTAATGAAAAGCCTCCTTTTCATGGTTAGTTAGATTTAGATCATAATTAAATCTGGGATTCAAGAGAACTTGTGTGTGTTGCTTGATAATTGCTTAGTAATTTAATTACGTACTTTCCCTTGCTCCTACTGTTGTTGTATCATATGAACTATTTTTGTGATGTGAGAGTACAATTTTATATTAATTCAGTTATTTGTTATTTGAATATAAGTATTTGTATGTGAGGTATCGATAACAACTTATTAGATAAACACATATGTAGACTTCACTTAGATTTAGTAGATCATACTAGAAATTATCCTTTCGATGAGAAATTCACTTAGTGGCATCTAGGCCCTCAAATCGGTCGAAGTCACCATCTAAAATAGAAAGAGGTATAATTGGATTCTTGACCAAGTGTTTTCCTAAATGTTCGATTGGTCATTTGCAGGCATCAACATGTCCTCCACCTTATCTTTCTTGGGAACCAAGGTTATGAAGATGGCATCCAAGGCTTTGGGTATAGATCTAGATTGTCTAAATTCCTCCATTACTTTCCCATCTTTTTCTCCTATTATTGGCCAATGAGATTGAAAGAAACTAATAGTGAACCCATATGGCCCTAGAGCATTATGGGGCATGGCCTTGATCCTAGTTTCGACTTCCTCATAAGAAACTTCTCGAAGTATTGCTTCATTTTTTTCCAGTTATGATTAATTGTGGAATATGTCAATAAATTTGTTGGATTTCCCTTGATCTATTAATTATAGGAATTGTAAAAAAATTATTGATAAATCAAACCATCTCCTGATGAGTTTCTATTTTTCTTCCTTCGAGCTCTTTCAACGAAGAGATCATGTTATGGTGCCTATGGTATCATTGATTTATGACAGAAAGTTGTGTTTCCCTCCTCTTTTAGACATTGGATGCAGGATTTTTGTTTCCACAAAATTTATTCCTACTTCCTTAATTCCTCCAATTCCTTCGATGTTTCTGCCTCATTCTTGATTAATTTCTTAGATATTCCATAAAATATAACCTCTTGTTGGATCTCTACCATTTTTTATTCCAGTTTACTTTTTTCTTCCAAGATGCTAATGAACTGCCCTATATTCCACTCTTTTAACTTCCACTTGATGTGTTTCAAGTTTTTATACATAACTCCTCCCACCACTACTGAATATTAGAGTGAAAATCTGGATGAGGAAACCAAAATTTCTCAAATCTAAATGGATTATTTTGAGGGAAGGTTTTTAAATAAATGTTGAGGCATATTTTCCAATGATTTGAACCATGGTTGGGAAGAGAGAGGATTCAATGAACACGTCTTAGCTCATGATTTTCACAAAAATTAAGAATTGATCCAACTTTGATGTCACCTGCTTCTGACCTCCGCATTGATTATTCCAAGTATAAATATCATTGTTTGTTTCCACCTCAATGAGGTAATATTAATTGATTGCTTCCTAAAATAGTGGTACGTCTATCTCCAACCCATATTATTCCCTTCTTCTTAGAGAGTGATTTGATACGGTTGAAATCTCCCCCAATTATCGACAGAGAGGGAGAGATTAAGGTACCAGTCTGGACCATAGATTTGAGGAATTGATGAGCTATGAAATGGACCCTTTTTGTTACAAAATCATTTCTCTCATTTTGTCTAATTTTCCCACTTTTCCTTTATAAAACACTTTTGATCCTATATTTAATACGGGTTGCTAAGGTATGATACATGTCTCATTAGTTTTCTATTTCACATTAAAGATTATAACTAGGAATTAGTTAAAAGGGTGACATGATATCATAGTTATATGTTTTAAATAATAATGAGGCACTAGTGTTCATTGTTCAAGACGGCATATAGATAATTGATCATACATCTATTATTCAAGGAATAGTTGGCATATTCAAGCATACATAACATTATAAGAAAGGAAAAATGACCAACATATTTCTCGAATGCTGGCATCTCAATTCTGAATTTATATCAGAACGTTGGCATCTTTTCAGTTGTTTCTCGTGAGCCAATTAGATGGTTCAGTTGGTTCTTAGATATTTTCCCAATCTGAAAGAGGCCTTTTATGTTTTGTGAATTAATGTCTTAACTATTGATATGCCTTGGCGTGCAACAGTTGTTGTGTCACCAAGGCCCAAATTAGCATTTTAGATGTAATCTATGCCAAATGTGTTTGGTCTCATTTTAGAAATTAGGGAGAACTATTTGGATATTGTATCCTCTAAATTGAGTTAATCATTGGTACAAAGATCCCCTCATCAAACTATAAGTATGTATGTTTAAGTTTGTGATAGAATGTTGTTGCTAAGACAGTTTTATACTTTTGCTTGACAATAAAATTTCTCATGAATGCACACTTGATCTGTTGAGATTGTCTTTGTAAATTTGAGCATTGGCTGTAGGCTAAAGCCTGAGTTGGGCTTGTTTAAGGTAAGGCCTTGCACACACTTCTCCTTCTAGTAATATATACATATGTGTGTTTCTTTCTTGCAGTATTTGTTTTGTTAATTGTTCAGTAGATTAATATTGACTGAATCGATTTGTATGGTGTGTTTAATTGAAGTGATCGGTATTGTTTCTATTTTTTACTTTCATAGACCACGTTATTTGCTTCAGTGCGTTTGTAGAGGTGACTACATAAATGCTGCATAATTAGAAATTACTGCTCTGAAATTAGCAGACTGCTGCAAAACTGTTGAAAGTGTTACGAAATCAAGCCTTGATAGGAATCCTTGTTTACAACTAGGTATTGCTCTTAATATTTAAACCCCAACATTTGGGTAAACTTATGGCTAAACCAATTTAAGTAATATAACCTATCTTGATCTTAATAGCCATCACGTATAGGTTTCAGACATAGGCATATGACTTGGTAGGAACTTTGGTACTTGTGCATACAACACATTATCCTCACAAGTTAAAAACCCTTGGTTGATAATTAAATGATTATTTGAATCTCTTAAATAAAAATATAACCATTCACATTGTCAGGAAAAATAATTTTTTATTTTGAATATTCCAACCATAAACATTGTAGAGATGGTAGTATTCCCTAGATTCGACTATCCAAAACTGTATGGTAAAAATGTGAAATATAACAAACATGTTAGTGAATCAAATGTATTGATTATCCAAAATAATGGCCAACCCTCTAGAGTACTCCTGCGTGTCTATATCTACAACTTGGCATTTCTGCCTACAATTGTTGGTTGAGACAAAACCTGACCTGAAATTTTTTATTTCGGATCATCATTATTGATGGCTTCTCTCCGACTCATTTATCTCTTAGGAGCCTTTGCTTTCCTTTATTGATAAGGACCCTCATATTCTAGGAGAGTATTTTCAGGGCTGAGAGTTGTTGGATCCACAAAGTTCTTCCATGATAACCCTAACTCGTCTTGAACTAACCAATGTGCCTCCCAATTCATCCAAAAACTATAAATTACTCTCATGTCCTTGTTTCTTATCCTCCATCTGAAACTTTGTTGTGTATTTTAACTAGTGCATTTGGACCCCCAATTATCCATTGTTGTCGGTACTCAAACTCGTTTTGAATGCTACATGCTTATATTTCAAATTGGCTTGACCTAATAAACAAACTTCATAATTAGTAGGGTGAAATGATATTTACCTTTCCATGCCTTTGTTATTTTTGACAAATTAAGTGCGTCCAAACTCATGTCCTTGTCTTGAGCTGGGAGAGATTAGGCTCCCCCAATAATGGCATGAATAATGATGGGGGAGAAGGGAAACAAGGTTAAGGATTTAGGGGGAGTTGGGTGGAGGATGGCAAGGTCATAAGCAGAGGCTTCAAAATTTTCGCTGAGACCAAGGACACATCCATGGAAGAAGTAGGACATAATGGGTCTTTTACTTCAATGTCAAATGATTACTCAAGAGCATTAGATGACTACTCAAGAGCGTTAGGGTTAGAATAGTCTAGTGATGCTAGCGACCCATAATGGTTTTCTTGTATTCCTTTCTTCTCTGGATAATTCTGATGTGAAGGGGGGGGGGGGGAAGGGTTTTTAAAATTTTGCTCAACCACTTTAAATCCATCATTAGCTCAATTCGGAGATGATTCATGGGTTTCCTTCAAGAGAAGTTGAAACTAAAATATTAAAATAATAGGTCAATTAAGGAAATTCAAGATCAATCTCTTGAGAGTTCTATTATTGATCATTCTACTAATTGACCATAAAAAACGATTTGATAATCCTCATTACCAGATCACAATGAACATGATCACATTTTAGAGAATTATTTGTGTTCAAATTTTCATAAAGAGCATACCAAGGATGCTTATCACTTGACCATAAGCGAAGAAGAACTGAAACAAGACTTGAAGGCTACTACTTCATGAGATGTATTTCATTTTATTTCATCTTGCACCCACTATTCATTATATATCGATTTATTCAATGACTGCAATTTTTAGATAATTATTTCAGATCATGTAGCTTTGCATTCTACAGGACCAGAATTTGATAAAGTGCAAGAGGACATCAATGAAATATTATCTTCTTACGAATTTAAGTCCTCTCAAAATTCTACACAGGGAAAGGAAAATTTTGTAGCAAATACATTTCCAAAGAATCATTTTAATAATTTAGTTACATTCACAATAAATTATCAAAGCAATTCCTAAGCCTTCTGAATTCTAAACAAATTTCACCTAGCTGATTATTAAAATAGAAAGACTCTTCATCGATTGTGAATGTAACTAAATTATTAAAATGATTCTTTGGAAATGTATTTGC
>Ga0115848_100542_pt1 | contig 14971 bp, 7 predicted proteins | sample InSIn3gowninarea_FD_83862 | JGI IMG/M metagenome (GOLD analysis project Ga0115848, IMG submission 83862) | reverse complement strand
ATCAATTATCCTTACGCTGCGTTGCTGGCCTTTTGCAAGGTGGGAGAAGCTGTTACCTTCCCGGCCGGAAGCCTTAAATATTATACTTTATCAAAGACATGGAGTGCTGAGCTAAGCGGCTGGTATAATACAGGCGGTACTTACGGCCAGTTTGTTTCTATACCTACCGGCATGCTTAATGTGGCCTTTCAGAAAAAAGTATTAAATAGTAAAGGCTCAATAAAATTAAACGTGCAGGATGCACTTCGTACTTTTAGTCCAAGCGGCAAAATTACCAATATAGTTGGGGCCACAGCAACCTACCACAACTTTGTAGATACACAGGTAGCAACCTTAGCATTCACTTATAGCTTTGGAAAATTAACCAACGTTGTTGCCAAACGAGAAACCGGTGGCGCCGAAAATGAAAAAGGCAGGGCACATTAGTATGCTATGTTCCACTTTAAATTAGCCATCCAAATTTGCTATGCCGAATTCCGTCATTCCCGGCTGGAATCTTATTTTACTTATCGCCGTACTGGTGTACCTAACTCTACTACCGGGCCGGGTACAGATAATAGAGGCCGTATAGCTTCTCGCTTTCAATATCTTAACTCCGAAAAGACAGCCAGCACCAAAAGCTATCAGGATGCATTACAAAGCCAATATAGCGACAATGATAACATCAATGGTAAATTGTGGGGGCTGCAATAAAATAGATAACACATACACCAATCAAAAAGGCCGCAATTATAACTGCCTTTTTGATCTAACCTAGTTTAATACACCTCATAAAAACTCAGCAGAAATGGATAATTGTAATGTTAATTAAAGAACACTATTGGTTTGCTCTCTTAAACAATGCAATCATTCACTCTGCACATAGTTCAAACACTTATTTTATCACTTTTTCATAGTTAACTTTATAGCAACCGAATCGCCCACTATTTTACCGTACTTGTGCGATACGGTGCATGAGTTTTGAAAGTGTATACCTCCATAAAATCTGGACAAAGCTGTTTCGTCAGCTGCGTTTCTGAATGAGGTATAAGAGCGGCTCTTAACGCCGAACTCCAGTTCAGAGGTATCAGTATATTGTACATGATCCCCCAATGCGCTGGTCAATGCTTCTGCTGCTGCAGCTGATATGGTACAGTGCCCGCAGGTATACTCCGGAAAAGGTGGTGTTTGCAAATGAGGCCGCCATTCAGGGTCAATATATTTATCAATCACGGTTTCAGGCCGGACGGTTTTATACACGTATTTAGCCGCCCACGATTCAATAAAAGCATCAAACAAGGCAATAGCTGTTTTGGCATAGGCACAAACAGTAGTATCAAAATCAGCCTTAGTTTGTTTTACTCCTATGCCTACAATACTCAGCCAGTGTCCTGGCGGCGAAAATTTTTTGGTTACAAATTGCACGTGCCCCGCTACATTTAGCTTTTGAGGATTATCATCCCAGAAATCCGCCATCCAGCTTTGCTCAGGGGTAAGATGATCACCGGCATTTTTAATGAGCATTACTTCCTGGTAATAGGTGCTGCTTTTATCAGTTACATTAAACTGAGGTGGTGGTGGTGCACTGTATTCTCTGGCATTATGCATCACCATAGTGCGTATTTCTCCCCAGTGCGGCTCCGCAGCTTCAGCATAGGCGGGTGGAGTAGGCGTCCATCTTCCTGCTGAATCATTGATGGAAAACTTGGAAGCACTACGGGTTTGGGCATAATGGTCTTTTTTGCTCCAGGCCATTATGGCGTTAGCTATAATTCCTGCATACGCTTCTGATGCAGCTATCATTTTATCAGGCATCCCATGTGTTTGGGCCAAAGTATGCAGGCTATCAGTATAATATTTAAGGCTTCCGGCCGGGAAGGTAACAGCTTCTCCCACCTTGCAAAAGGCCAGCAACGCAGCGTAAGGATAATTGATCTCATTTTTGTTAAACGGCTTGGGTAAAGCTTGCAAATCATTCAGCTGCCCTGCAAGCGATTGAAATTTCTTCGGATTGCCAGCAGCCACAACTTCATAGCCAGCAATGGTAGCATAAGCATAGCTGCGTGAGGCTACAACAGGCGTAAAGTTGTTGCCCATTACCACACTGTTCAGTTCATACACAGTGTTGCTGTACAAGGCTGGATTATTGAATACTTTTTCATAATCGGGCTTTTTGCAAGAAGACAAAATGCATAGGGTAACGCCAATAAACATCACCAGCCATAACTTAAAAGAGATAGATAATACGCGGCTCATTTTTTTACGATATACGTCTTTTTTTCAGGTCCTACACCACTAATGGTTAATGATCTCCAGCCTGGTGGCAACGTGCTTTTAATTTGTATTATGCCTTTGGGCGTAATATCTAATCCACCAAAACCCATTAGCACACTTTGGATAATGCCGCCTGCACCAGTGGCAAAATAAGGATTAGTGCCTCCTTTAGTTTCGGCTATCACTCTAAAAGGTGGATTTAAATTGGGTTCATAAGCATCCTTAAACCAATGGTTGGCTTTGGTGCCGTTACCCAGGCGTGCATACAACAGCGCAAAAATACCTTGCGTCATGGCTGGTGTGCCTTCATTGGGTACGCGGGTTTCATAATACTCTAAATCCTTTTTAATTTGTGTTACATCAGTAATGGTTTTTAGCGGATAAGCCAACAAGTTTACATCGGCCTGCTTAATACCTTCGCCGTGATAGCTGGCAAACTCCTTGGTTACACCATCTGCAAACTTTTCAATCGGAATATTCTGAGCAACATGCTGCCAGTCAGGGTCGGCGTGTAAGCCTAATATTTTAGCCGCAATAGTAGCATTATTCAGGTTGGATATGGCTGCAGCATTGGTAAAGGCATTATTATCCACATTCTCTGCCCATTCATCAGCTGCTACTACATCTTTAATATCATAATGATGTGGCCCATTACGTTCTACCCGGCTTGCCCAAAAGTCGGCAGTAGCTGACAGGATTGGCCAACCTTTTTCACGCAGCCAGTCCCTGTCCTGCGTAACACAGTAATAATTCCAGGCAGCTAAGGCCACATCAGCAGTAATGTGATGCTCAAATGGGCCGCTCAGTGCCCAAACCGGAGTTTCTTCTACGCCGCTGTCTGCACTTTCCCAAGGAAACATAGCACCCTTATATCCATGCGAAAAAGCGTTTTGCCTTGCAGCACCCAAACGCTGATACCGGTATTCCACTAATGACTTTGCAATTTCCGGGTGCAATACCAGTAAAGCAGGATACATCCACACATCTGCATCCCAAAACACGTGTCCATTGTAGCCAAGGCCCGACAGCCCCATAGGTGATGGCGAGTAAGCAGTGCCGGCTCTTGAAAAGGAGTACAAGTGATACAACATGCTATGCACATCCTGCTGTACCTGCAGGTCGCCATCAATACGTATATCGCTTTTCCACAAGCTGTCCCAAGCCATCTCGTGTTGCTTTATCAGGCGCGTTTTTCCTTCCAGTTTGGCAAACATGGTTAAACGCTCGGCTTGATTTAGCGGATCAGCATCATGAGCGGAGGTGATGGACGTGCCCGCTACTGCATAACTGTAGGATTGTCCGGCAGCTATTTCCTTACTAAACTTCATCAGATGCATGTTGTTGTCCCACATTTCATGAATTACCCTTGGCTCCTGCCCATGCGCTTCATTAAACAAAAATGTATTTGAAGCGCACAGCTGCAGCTTTCCGGTAGGGCTTTTAGCGGTAGAGGTCAGCAGGCTGATGGTGACATGAGGTCGATCTATTTCATTATAATAATTTTGTACATCTTTCAAAGCATCCGGCGCTTCCATAACACTGGCTGCTATAACATGGATTGGCTTTTTAGCTGTAACAGTAATATCCATTAGTGCAGTAAAAGGCAGCTGGCGCAGCGAATAGTAAGTATATTTGATAGTAGCTTCGCTACCATAATCAAAAGTGGTGGTAAAAGCTGCTTTGTGCATATCCAATTCCTGCTTAAAGTTGCTGATGTTTTTTGCATCCACCCTGCTCCCGTTAATTTCGAGGTACATGTTAAGCAGATTGAAGCTGTTTAAAAAGTTGCTTACCCTGCCCCTACCGTATAAGTCATAAGCGCCGGCAAGCACTACATTTTTCACTTTAAAAGGTTCTGGCGAAGAAACGATGCCCAACATGCCATTAGCCACTGTAATACCGTAGTAGTTGGCCGGATCAATTTTGTCAGCCTTGATCATCCAGGCATCCTGCGCAAAAGCTGTAGTTGTGCCAAGCCAGCACGAGCTTATACCTATAAAAAATATTAACCACTTCTTCATGTTAATGATTAGGTTTAAAAAAACGAATAGAATTATTGTTGAAGGCAACAGCATATACAGGCCCGGCGGCTGTATGTATTAATTTAATATCTCTTACCTCGCCACGCAGCATAAAACCTGATGCATCAGGATATAAGTACTTCAAGGTCTGTCCATTACTGGTTAGCAGTACATCGCCCCAGTCGGCATCATACCTTCCCTCGTAGGGCAATACTCCTGAATAATTACCGCCGGCAAGTACGCCCTGCTGTGCTCCTTCAAATGTCGCAAAAGCAAAGAGCGGCGCTGTTTGCGCCGACATAGGTAAGGCTTTGAATTTAAAGTTACCCTGTGCCTGATTGTAAAATATACCTGAACAAAATGTAGCAGCGGTTAAAGGCTTATTACCATTTAATGAATCACCAAACAGCTCAGTTACAGTTTTACCTGCAAAATCATGGTAATACAAAAACTTTTTCTTGAGCATCGGTACCTGCTTTTCAATTTCGCCTTTACCTAAAAAGGTATAATCCTGATGGTTAATGCTGTAAGTAAGCAAAGGATCAACGGTTCCATTTTTATCCAAATCAGCCAGATACAGCTTTACCGGGTTATCAGTAGTGGGATGCAGTTTGGAGTTGAGGCCGTAATTGCCTGCGATGATATCTATACGGCCGTCACCATTGGCGTCAGCAAGTACAACGCGTTGCCACCAGCCGGATAACTGCTCCATTTCAGGCGAATGCTGCTCAACGAATTTGCCTTTTTGATTGATGAATATCTTAACAGGCATCCATTCACCAGCAATCACCAAATCAGGCCAGCCATCATTGTTCAGGTCGGCAAAGGAAGCTGAGCGAAGCATTCCGGCGTACCGGAGCTCATTCGGGAGAGTGGCTGAATGAAACGCTCCTTGGCCATCATTCAACAAAAGATAAGATTCAGGCAATTTGCCAAAACTCCATGCATCAGGCGCACCGCCAACAAATAAGTCGGGGTACCCATCATGATTTACATCAGCTACGGCAATACTCGACTTATTAGTTTTTATAACAGGTATACTATTGCTATGCTTGAAGTTACCTTTGCCATCATTCAGATAAAAACGATCAGCCAGTTCTGGTGCGCCATTCGGCAACTCGTTGCCACCGCTTACTACATACAAATCAGGGTAACCATCGTGGTTGGCATCTAAGAAAGCAGCATCTACATCTTCGCAGGCTGCATCAGCAGCAAAAGCAGGCTGCATTGAACTACTGAACTTACCGGCGGCATTCTGAATAAACAAAGCGCCCGCCTGGCCTTTGCCACCACAGATATAAAAATCATCCAACCCATCATGATTTACATCGGCTACCGCCATGCGTGGACCTTCGGCCGAAAGCATGTGGGGTATTAATGGCTGCTGATTAAAATCTACATAACGATTTTCCTGATGCTTCCAGCTAAGGCCCATTTGCTGGGTAACTTCGTTAAACAAAGGTTTAGCTTTCGGAAAAAGCACCTTTTGGTTGAATGTGCCTGTTGCATTTTTTTGATCAATGACAAGCAACTGATTCGCTTTAACATTTTTAATTACCTGGTAGCTTTGGTTAGGCCATACTATAAGCAGGCTATCTACACTTTTTTGCTTTCCTAATCCGAAATGCAATTTAGGCTCTACTGATGATTGAAAGCCCCTGGTAAGCATCAGTTGCTGATATTGCAGCTTGTTGTGATAATAAACATAAGCTTTGGTGCCAATACCAAAGTGATTATCCTGCCTGCCAATGAATTTCAAACTCAGCTCATTGGTTTTAGCTGACTGATTTTTAAAAATACAAGCCTCGTGATTAATGTTGTTGGTCACTAAATCTAAATGACCGGTATTGTTTAAATCGGCATAAGCAGCACCGTTTGACAGCATTGCTTGCTGCATTCCCCAAACTGCACTTTTATCTACAAACTTTTCGCTTGATGTACCTTGAAACAGGTATGGATGTATATCACCAGCGGGCATTTTATCCAGCACAGTGCTATCCATACTATGCCCTCTGGTCAGCATATTTTGTACAGCAAAGTTTGATATAAAACTTACATAATCCATGTCTGTAGGTCGCCGTTTAATGCCATTGGCAAAGAATAAATCTTTTATGCCATCATTGTCAAAATCGGCAAGTAGCGGGCTCCAGGTCCAATCAGTAGCGGCTACGCCATCCATTAAGCCTACTTCGCTAAAGGCATTGCCATCACCCAAATTCTTTTGCAGGCAGTTGCGCGAATACTGATATTGAAAGCCGCCACTAAGTATTTTAAACTGGTACTGGTCATAAGATTCATCGCCGCCATAGGTTTTCAATACATTTTCTTCAGCAGGCAGCATATCTGCGGTAACCACATCCAACTGGCCATCATTGTTAAAATCCGCAATGTCATTACCCATACTAAAGCGGCTGTAATGATTGAAATGCTTAGCTCCGCTTTCAGTAAAAGTGCCGTTATGATTATTAATGTAATAATAATCGTTTTCGTGAAAGTCGTTACCGATGTATATGTCTTCCCAGCCATCGTTGTTTAAGTCGCCCACAGCTACACCTAAACCGTAGCCAAGTGCACTGCTGTATATGCCCGATTTTAAAGTTACGTCAGTAAAGTGCCCTTTTACATTAAGGTAAAGCTTACTGCCTGCTAATGGGCTCACCTTTTTGCGAAGTGTAGTATCGCCATAAGTCTCGACTGAGTGATTCGATTGGTTAAGCAGAAAGCAGTCCAGCTTTCCATCGTGGTTATAATCAAAGAATGCAGCTTGAGTAGAATAACCCGAAAAGTCGAGGCCATATTCAGCTGATTTTTCACTAAAGGTACCATTATGATTGTTGATATATAATAGATTATGACCTTTTAGGTTAAGCTTTCCGGCAACGGCACAGACGTATATATCCAACCAGCCATCGTTATTTACATCGGCCATAGTTACTCCGGTACACCAGTCGGCCATACCGGCTACACTGGCTTTCGCTGTAATATCTTCAAAATGGTAATTACCTTTATTGATAAACAGTTTATTGCCGCCTTTTTTGTTGGCAGTAAAGAACAGATCAGGCAAGCCATCGTTGTTGATATCTCCTACCGCTACGCCGCCACCATTGTAGAAGTACAGGTAATCTAAAATGCCTGGTTTATCATTATCACTAATATGATTAACAAAATGAACCCCGGTTTGAGATGCAGGCAGTAATTCAAATAATGGCGCTTCATCAGATTGCCGGTGCTTGCAAGATAACTGAGTTATACACAGCAGTATTAAACAAATAATAGTAATATGTAACCGTATACAATTTGTTGTATTCACACGTGTAATAATCAACTCAGCAATATTAAATCAGGTAAGTGTATCTTTTAGGCAACTGTTGTTATATTTAGTTGCCTGCATTATTAATTGGTAAGTAAAAGTATTTATTTGAGTTCATTTAAGCAACACATCACTTAGTATAAATAACTGTGGTTTACTTCTGCATAAAGTGGCTAATTGCTATTTTAGACGACCATTATAATTCTTAACTGCATGAAATTCTTTTTATGGGCCTGCCTTGTACTTATTATTACTATTATTTTAAGCATTATACCATTTCATCAAAAAAAAGATCTATTGATTAAAGCTAGATATGAAAATGTATTTAGTCAGCTACTAAGGCCAATGAATTGGAAAAACTGGCAACCCGATGTTAAATCTGTTTGGCAGCATGATTCAACAAAGGTTTATACTACTAATAGGGGGGCAATATCCATTATTGAAGCGCAGAATTTACGTATAGAAACCAAGCTAAATGGGTTTGGCTTAGATGTTGAAAAAAACACTAAATGGGCGAATGAACATTATAGCTTTAGTGTAGTGACAAACCAAAACCACAGGTATACTGATATACATGTGATTACTAACACCTGCGGATATAAATGGCTGATGGCCCTGCTTACCCAAAAAAGCCTTTTTGCAGACCTGCAAGCTTTAAAGCAGTATATGGAAGATGAAAAGGCTTATTATGGTTATAACATCCACACCTATAACGCTGTTGATACTATTGTGATGGTAGAGCAAAGAACCGTTTCAATAGGTAATCGCAATTCCGCTATCGCGGAAATACGGCAAGAATTGCAGGCATTTATAAATAAAAACCGTTTAAAAATAACACAACCTATAATGGCGGATATCAGGGCGCTTTATCAAGATTCGATCAGAATAATGGTAGGATTTTCTGTAAATAAAGCAGTAAATCCTGAAGGTCGTATTCACATTATGAGGATACCTAAACAGGCCAAAATGTTAAGTGTAACTTATGAAGGCAAATATGGCAGCAGGCAGGCAGCTTATTCAGTACTAAGAAGCTACATGCGTGATCATGATCTTTTAGCGCCGGAAATTCCTTATGAAAAATACTTTGACAATAAAATTCCTAATAGCGATACGGCTAAGGTATATATGCAAATTATTGCCCCATTGCAATAACTATCACAACTGCCTGCGTATTACAACAGCCACATTCATTGCTTGAATTGTTTATATAAAGCATACAAAGCGCTCTTGATAACAAGCGCGAGATAATAATATTTGCTGCGTATAAATTTTATAAAAAAAACAGGGCAGTGATTTTATTCACTGCCCTGTATCATGTTTAAAAGTTTAGGAAATTAATATCCAGGATTTTGTTTCAACCCAGTATTTGCAGCCAACTGGCGTGCAGGAATCGGGAATATCATATAATGATTATCCGGATCCTGTGTTTTAGCCGGTGAACGTGCACCAGTAAAATACTTGGTACCGGTAGCTATTTCAAAACGAATTAAATCGTTTCTTCTCCATGTTTCCCAAGACATTTCGCGGCCACGCTCAGCTAATACGTTAGCGTCAGTTATATCACCCGCAGTCCAGTTTGGAACGCCGGCACGTGTACGTACCACATTTATGGCGGTTGCAGCCTCACCCGTACGACCAAGGCGCATTAAAGCTTCAGCCTGCATCAGGTAAGCATCTGCAAGGCGGAATAGTGCCATATCGTTACTTTGATTGCCGTTAGTGCCTGGTTGTGGCGCATATTTAACGCTACGTGCACCAGCCAAGCGGAAAGCATCGCTGGCATCGCTTATGGTATTAAAAGTAGGATTAATAATTACCAGAGCATTGCCACGTTGAGCATCTACTAAAGGTTTACCAGCGGCATCAAACTGCTGACCAACTAAAAACATACTTTTACGCTTATCATCGGCAGTAAAAGAATTGTAATAGCCGGTAGGAGCACAAAAACCATTGTTTGGATTACCGGTCAAATTATAAGTTAAGCGGTGTGCATAATGCAGTGTTTGCGTTTCCCAGCCATTCCCACCAATATTAGCATTATCAAATGGGACAACAAAGATGTTTTCAGGTGAGCCTTCATTTGCCACCGTGAAGTTATCAAGGTAGTTAGCAGACAGGCTGTATTTGCCAGAGTTAATAACCGCATTAACAGCATCCAATGCTTTTTGGTACTGTGGTGTACCTGTATACACCTGAGCATTCAGATAGAGCTTTGCCTGCAACATATAAGCACCCCATTTATTGAAACGACCGTACGTAGTGGCTTTATCTTCTGACAGCAAAGGAATGTTAGTAGTTAACTCACTTTCAATAAAGTTGTATACCTGTGCACGTGGCATAGTTACTACTTTTGATGGATCTGTATTGTAATCTGTTACCAGCGGCACATTACCAAACATATCCATGAACAAAAAGTAGTAGTAGGCACGTGCTACTTTGACTTCTGCTATTGTATTGGCAATAGTTGCAGGTTTATCCTGAAGGTTGTTCAATATATTAAGCACAAAGTTTGCACTACTAATACCATTGTTGATATCGTTCCAAGTGTCATTAATCTGGTCAATACCTGAAGTGTAAGTATGCAAATAGAAGCCCTGCCATTTACCACCATCATACCAGTCACCACCCCGGGTAGGTACTACCATTTCATCTGTAGTTGCCTCATTTAACTGGTATACATTCCCATCCGGTATAGCGGTTAATGGTGTATATACTGTGGCTACGCCTGCAGCTACCTGAGCCGGCGTACGGTAAAAATTCTGTGTTTCAGTAACACTATATAACTTCTTGTCAAGTTTGGTACAAGAGTCAGTTAAGGTGCCGGCTGCACAAACGGCCGCCAGCATTAATAGATATTTAGATTTTTTCATCGCTTTAATGATGGTTAATTTTCTTATTTAAATGAAGCACTGATACCAAAAGTAAAGGAACGAACGCGAGGATAGTAACCACGGTCACCGTAAGATACATCAATATAGGCTTGGTTGGTGCTGCCGTTGCCGTTCTCTGTTTTAATTTCAGGATCTACGCCTTTATACTTTGTAATTACAAATAAGTTGTTGGTAGCTATATAAGCTCTTAAAGACTGGAAGTGTGGAACAGATTTAAAGGTATAAGACAATGTAGCATTATCTAAACGCAGGAAAGAAGCACTTTCTAACCAGCGATCTGATGCTTCAGGTGAATCTGTAGTAGCATCAGTTAAACGTGCTTGTGATACGTTTAAGTTAGGCAAGCGGCCGATAGCCTGTAAATTCAATTGGGTATTGTTGAATACTTTTTGACCATAAACCCCTCTTAACAAGAAATTCAGGCTCCAGCTTCCGTAGCTGAATGTATTGGCAAAACCATAGTTAAATTTCGGACTTGGGTCAGTATAATAATGAGGAGCATTGGCAATGCCATTCCATTGATCGCGTGTTTTGCCATCAAATAACTGATTGCCTGCTGCATCTAAACCTGTATAGTGAGCCAGATAAAATACGTTTGGCGCATAACCGGGTACCAGATAAGTAACAGCAAGGTTACTTAAACCTTGGCCTGCCGGAAAACCAACTTGTATACTTGGTGCACTCAACGGAATAGTTTGCCCCCCAGTTTGAATTTGGCCAGACAATGAGGTTACTCTGGTTTTAACTTGAGTGAAAGTGATATTGGTGCTCCAATTGAATTTCTCGCTTTTTACTGGCTGAGCATTGATAGCAAACTCGATACCCTTATTGCTTAGGCTACCTACGTTAGCTAAAATGTTATTATAAAGGAACGGTGGAGTAGGTACAGTATAATTATAAATCAGGTTGTTAGTTTTATCATTGAAATAGTTGATATCACCAGATAAACGACCATTAAATAAATCGAAATCTAAACCGATGTTGCGACCGATACGTTCTTCCCAGCGCAAGTCTTCGTTAGGATTTTGGGTTGGGCGTGCCGAAGAAGCATATGGAAAAGAACCATTACCAGTATAGTAAGACGTACTTGCTCCAATTAAGCCTAAAGTGCTATATGGATAGATGTTATCGCTGTTACCTACTTTACCATAACCGGCTCTAAGTTTTAAGTCAGAAAGCCAGTTTACATCTTGAAAAAAGTCTCTTTTAATACGGTAAGAAGCACTTATTGACGGGAAAGTACCCCAAGTGTTATTAGTACCGAATTTAGATGAACCATCGCGACGTATAGAGGCAGTTAAATAATAGCGGCTGTCATAGTTGTAGTTAACACGAGCCAGAAATGAAATCAACGTAAATTCTTCTTTATAAGAAGGTGTGCTGTTTAAAGCAGGATTGCCTGAGTTCAAAGCATTCTCACCCAAATTTTGATCTAAGAAATCTTGACCGGATGCACCAAAGCTGCTGTAGATGTAATCATTGTATTCGTATACACCAGTTGCGCTAATGGTATGCTTACCAAAGGTTTTGTCATAATTAATGTGTATGTCGCCTTTGTAAGAGTTACGGTTTTCATTATTCTGCGAACCATTGCTTAAGTTACCACTATTAGGGAAACTCGGCTGAAAGTAATGTGACTGGAGATTGTTCCGGTAAATTGATCCGAAAGTACCTACTTTTAAACCTGGAGCCACTGTGTAGTTGGCTGAAGCATTGATTAATGTTAAATACTCATAACGCATATTGGTGGTTAACAGCAGGCGTTCAACTGGGTTAGCTTGAGCAAAACCGGTAAAATCATTGAAACTACCATCCGCGTTATAAATTGGGTAAGTTGGTGGAGCGTTGAATACATAGTTGAATATAGCAGGATCAGTAAGCTTACGTGTAGTACTTACATTTTGAATACCTACTTGTATATCTAATTTGTTATCAAATGCTTTTTGTTGTGCATTAAAGCGGAAACCAAGCTGTTCTTTACCCGAATTAAGAACAATGCCCTCCTGATTTTGATAGTTTATTGATGCACGATAATTAAAGGTTTCTGCACCACCTGAAATTGCTACGTTATGGCTATGGGTATAAGCCGTGCGGGTAATTGCTTTTTGCCAGTCGGTATTATTAGGAAGGTTCAAACTTGCAGGTAAACCAGGTTGTGCACGTAACTGGTCGGCAGTTAACAAATCATAATATTTTGATTGTTTTCCTAAGCTTACATAACCATTGTAATCGACAGTCGTTCTGCCTGCACGTCCTCTTTTGGTATTCACAATAATTACACCGTTTGCACCACGAGAACCGTAAATAGCAGTTGCTGATACATCTTTCAATACATCATATGACTCAATATCGTTTGGAGGGATATTTTGAAATTGGTTAGGATCATCCAGAATTACACCATCAACGACAAATAACGGTGTTAAACCGCTGTTTAATGAAGTTTGACCACGTAAACGGATAGTAGCGTTTTGGTTGGGATCGCCACCCGGTTGCGTAATCTGTAAACCGGCAACTTTACCAGCAATCTGGTCAATTGGATTAACAATAGCACCTTTATTGAAGTTTTGAGATGAAAGGTTGGCTACAGCGCCGGTAATGTCTTTTTTACGGGCTGTACCGTAACCTACGCTTACTACCTGTACTTCGTTTAGAGTAGTACTGTTAGAAGCCATGGCGGCATCGGCAACTGTTTTGCCGGCAATGCTTACTTCCATACGGTCATAGCCTACGTATGAAAATACTAATGTAGTGGCTGAGGCTGGAACAGACAGGCGGTAAGTACCTGCAGCAGTAGTTTGTGTACCAATAGAAGTACCTTTTACCGAAACAGTTACGCCGGGTAATGTTGAACCATCTTTGGCATCGGTTACTTTACCAGTAATTGTTTTGTTTTGCGCCCAGGCGGACTGCATAGCAAAGCAAAATACCGCAAAGAAACATACTTTAAGTAAATTTTTTAATTGCATGATTTTGGTTTATTGAATAAATTGGTTAGCTGATTAATACAGGTGACTAGGATAAACTTATAGCAGTGCTATAAAGAATTTTTACGGCTTACGGGTAAGGAAAAGAATATGAGTAAAGTTCTATCATATGTTATCTGTTTGAAAATGTTTATTACAGACTGATAAGCATACCCGCGACTAAAATAGCCGAATGTAAAATTCAGGTTATTTAGCTACAAAATTATAGTATAACAACGGCTGCACCTCATTTGAGTGCATTATTGCTTGAACTTAAAAATACTTCTTATCAGTTTATAACTTACACTAACTTAATCCCGCAGTGCAAACTGGACTGCCATAACTGGATACAGTTAGAATAATTGGTTTATATACAAAGTAATACAGTTGCGGTTATAAAACCTACAGCTACAGTTAAAAAATTTAAATTTTAATGCTTTTTATCAATTTGCTAAAATCCATAGGTCAACTTTAACATAAGCGCAAAATATACAAGCTTTGCTATATATATACTTAACGTGTTTTTGATTAAGGTATACTTTTAGGTACTACTTTAAAAAAGCAGTACAGGTTTTAATTTTAATATTGGAAGTTATAACCGATAATATATCTGGTTTAATCGATATGAAAGGTTAAATAAACTAAGATTCATACCCTGATAAGTAATTTTGGATGGTAGTTCGAACTGCGAGGCTGGGTAAAAGGTGGTGGTAATTTGCAACAATATGCAAAAAAATCTGCCACAAGCCGGCAGGCTTGTGGCAGATTAACAATTTAATATTGGAGTTTTAGAAGTTAACTAATTAGAAGGTTAATGCAAACTTGGTGGTTTTATCAACAGCTTTGGAAAGCAAGGTTTTAATCTGAGCAGCAGTCAGCACAGTGTTGCTGGTATTAGTAATGCTTGGCTTGCTGATAGTTAAAGCTACATTGCGTTCCCTTACCCATGTTGCCCTTAAAGGTTCGGGGCTGCCTATCCATTTCGGATTGCTGATAGCAATGGTAGCGCTAATGTTAGTGCTTGAACCAGATTTGCTGTAGCAACTCACAAGCATAGCTATTGGTGAATTGTAATCAGTGTGGTTGCTGATGTTGATATTAGCTTGTTTTGCAGTTGATCCCTGCATGGCGCTTAAGCATACCTGTATACCTTCGCCTTTATTGTTTTCAGTTTTCGCATTGGTGATAGAAATGTTGTTTACGGCATCTCCATTATCGTTGGGTTCAATATCAATACCATCTTGTGGAAGCGCACCATTTGAATAGCCGCAGTAAGGAGAAGCTAATGTAAGCCCATTTACGCTGATTACAGAAATGCCGTTGCGCCTGTTGTTGTTACAATAACTGTCAGTAATGGAGATGTTTGATGATGGTACATCGTTATCTGCACGACCGATATAAATACCATCACCCCAGCAATCTGTAATCTTGGGGCTGGTAATTGTAATGTTTTTGCTTGAGTAAATGGTGTAATTATTGTGAATACCAAAAGAGGACGTGCAGGCAGAACGACTGTCGATTACAATGGTTATG
>Ga0115848_100540_pt1 | contig 14991 bp, 12 predicted proteins | sample InSIn3gowninarea_FD_83862 | JGI IMG/M metagenome (GOLD analysis project Ga0115848, IMG submission 83862) | reverse complement strand
TCAACCTAATTACTAGCTTAACTAACTATTATTTATGATTATTATCTTTTACATTATATTTATATTATTTATATATTTTATTCGTTACATTGCCTCCTTCCTCAAAAAGCTTTGTCCTCAAAGCTTGTCGATGAAAAAAAGCTTGATTTCTTTTTCGGCTTTGAAAGTCTTTCTCTCTTGGAACAGTGATCTTTGTCGATACAAGCTGATATGATCTTCTTAGTGACAAACAGAATTGTCGCACTGAGAAGGGATCAGACCATCCCAGATTAATTTTCTGTATAGTATTCTGATCACTAGAATTTTGTAACGACTTGTCCTCGTAGCACTGGGTTGAGGTTACATTACTCTTTTTTGGAACATTAGTTTGTTGTTTCGGTTTTGACTGGTTCAAATATGTAGCATAGTTGATTCGTCTGTTCTCATGATTTGGATGCCGATATGGAACCTTTTTTGTTTGATTTTTCCTTACTGGACGTGCCAATTTTTATATTTTCTTCTGGCGAAGATGTTGTTGAGTTTGCTATGAAACATTCACTGGGGATGTTCATCGTCTGAATTGCAACATCCACGTGCGTCTTTTCTTCAACTTGCTTGTCTTCTTCCTGAGTTGTGACATTCACTGAATTGGTATTTGTTGTTTTGTCATCAACTTGAATTCCTACATCTGATGTTTCCTTCTTGATAAGTTGTTGTACTTGGTTTTCTAATGACTTCTTATCCTTCTTAAGTATCTTAATTTGCATCAGCAATTTTTCACTATGGTTTTTAAGTCGAGAAACTTCTTCATTTTTGTCAATTGTGATTTTGTCAATTTCATTTTGCATATTTTGTAATACTTTTTTACCTTCATGAGAAATTACTTTTGAAATATCCAATATATCTTCTGGCGTTACTGAATTAGGTTTCAGTGTAACATCTTGGAGCGTTAGAAGAAAATATTAAAAACTTTTTCTTAGTGTTTAGAATAAAGGAACCTAGAGTTTTCATCCATGGTGATCCCAAAACAATGTCACTATCGTTAAAAGATAGGGTTTGCACAGTGAATTGTGAGGTAAAAGTATAATCTCCAATATTTAGGTGTAAATTGCTTATATCATATTGTTTGCCAAAAAAATTTGTTTCAACTATATTTGATTCAGGAATCACCAATTGATTAGCACATTTAGGACTAACATAATTACTTCTTTATTCTTTGTTATTATTTTTTAAATAATGGCCAAAGACCTAAAAATTGGAGAATCTCCCAATATGTAGCGAAATGCTTCAACTATGACAGCAACGAAGTTGATGATAGGTTGATAGCCAAAGGCCTGGTGATCAGCCAACGTGGCTCTGATACCACATGAAGCGAACAAAGTTCCTTCTTAAGATTAATTACTCCAAAAGACTTGGAATATCAAATTATCCATTAAGGATATAAATATTATATTAAATATGTGAATAAGAATAAGAATGATGATTTACAAATGAGAACGAGAGGCTTGTTTATATACCAAGCAAGTGTCTCTTCATGAAGAGTCATGTCCTATTAGACATGCCTCTTCAACCTAATTACTAGCTTAACTAACTATTATTTATGATTATTATCTTTTACATTATATTTATATTATTTATATATTTTATTCGTTACATTAATCATCAGACTCCATAGCCCAAAAATTAGGCATTGGTCCAAGCAAAATTGATGGTCAACCTCCTTTTCCTTCTCTTTTCCTTCTCTTCCAAATTCTGGCCCCTTTTCCAAGACAGCGTAGCTAGGATACCCTACGAAATTATTTGTAGGAGAGATTTTTAAAATCTGCTTCGATAGAAACCTATGCCAGTGTACCCTCTAGAGGATCTCAAAGTTTGGTGGAATTCTCACAGTTAAATCTCCAGAAATCTTATGCCCTGCCCTTGGAAAGAAGCCTAGTTGGCTCTTCCTTGGATAAGGTGGTCTTCTTGAGGGTCATATGAACATAGTATTCAAAGGAATAAATCTTGCTAGACCCTTTCTTCTATCTTGCCTTGACCTAGAGAGTACTTTAGAGGAATTTCTTCCCACGTTTTTCCTAAAAACCCTAAGTCTAGCATTATCCCTAATTAGGTCTCTCAAAGATAGCGAAAGTCTATTTAAGGTGTCTAATCGTCTTATGCCCTAGGTGTGCCCTTGGAAGGAAGCCTAGTTGGCTCTTACTTGGATAAGGTGGTCTTCTTGAGGGTCATATGAAGTTATGAACACATTATTCAAAGGAATAAATCTTGCTAGACCTTTTCTTCTATCTTTCTTCGACCTAGAGAGTACTTTGGAGGAATTTTTTCTCACGTTTTTCCTAAAAACCATAAGTCTAGCATAATCCCTAATTAGGTCTCTCAAAGATAGTGAAAGTCTATTTAAGGTGTCTAATCATCTTACAAAGCTTATTAAAAGGTCCTATATCATATTGGAAGTCTTTTCCTTAGGTATTCTCATCATCATTGAAATCAAAAGCCCCAAGTCCATAGCTTCCCTCCAAGGTCTTTCTTGGAGAGCCTTTAGCTTCTTTGTAGCATTATGCCCTAATTGAGTCTCCTTGAACGAGCCTTGGAAACCACTTCATACCTTGTCATTGACATCATCTTTACAAGTGATTTCCTCCATATTAGAACTCCTCCCATCAGTGAAAGTTTGTAAAGAGCAGGGGACATTAAGTGAAGTGACAACAGGTCCTTGTCCCATTGTTGTCACTTAACCTAGTAGTTGTCCTTTAGGTCCCCCTTCCTGGGGCCTGGCTAGATTTTGTGGCAACATTTTTTGTGTCCTTGTTGGGGAGGAAGCAAGTCTCCCTCCTTGGTCCAATATTTGATGAGGTGATCATTTCAACAACAATATAGATCCTCTTATGGCAACTCCATTAGAAGAACAAATCCCTTGTTCTTCATTAAGCTTCAAAGTTTTAGTGTTTGTTGGGTGAAGCAAGCATTCTTTAAGGCAAAGTTTATTTACCCTGGCGAATCCCATGTCATCAATATATAAATACCAACAACATGCTAATCGAGCATTTTCCTACTTTGGACATAACATGAACCAGCAAACCCTAAATTGGAGTACATAAAGGATGTGCCCATATTCGATGGGGATCCACTTTCAGTAGCCGATCATATCATGAGATATATTTCAAAACTCAACATAACTCAACCTAATGACTGGTTTTACTTCTTTATCCTATCTCTTCATTTTGATTCTATGTTGCACGAAACTTCAAAGAACCCGGCGTTTCGGGCCGTACCTGTACCCAAAACTTCGAAACTTGGCGGAAACTCGGCGGAAACTAGACCATCATGTAATCATATATTAGAGTTAATATAGACTTCTTTTTCCTTTTAAATTGTCATATATGGGTCTTATTCCCTTTTTTCTGGCAAGATAATGTGTTATTCACTTATTTCTTTATATATATATTTTTAGATATACATTTATGACGTTTCCGCTGATGTTTCGGCCCACGTTTCCATTTTTGGGAGGTGACGTTTCTAAACGTACCCATTTCGGAAACTCCGAAACGTTTTGGCGTTTCGTGCAACTTAGTTTTGATTATGATTGGATTAGGTCATGTAAGCATAAAAGCATTTCCTCCTCTGCATTAATTTCATGTTTCTTCTTGCATAAAGGACCAACCTTTGAAACCAATGTGGAAGCGTGTCAAATGTTGAATATGGAATTTGAGGAAGCTTTCACTGAATGTGGGGAGGATTGTGAGGAAGAAGAAGATCTCTTTCTAGATCATCAGGATTCGGTCATAAATGAAGACAATAAGGGTGATCTTGTTAAGAATTTTGATAAAGAGAATTCCTTGGAGAGTAGAGTTTGAGATAACCCAATCTCTTTCGAAAATGTTATCCCTAACATTGAGGAGGATGCTCCCATTAACCCCTTGGATGATGATGTTGTTGACTACTTACATATTGAAGAGGGGAAGTGGGAGATTGATGGCCATCCTTTTGATAAGGAACCTATCTATGATACTGATAAAGAAGATGAGGTTAAGGTTAGTCTTCCCTTTTCCAAGATATTGCTTCTGATGATACAACTGTCGATAACCTCGAAAGAGAGGGTAATTACACTCCCCTACAAGATGGTATTAAAGATTACTTATGCATTGAAAAAGAACAGTGGGAGGTGACTGACTGTTATTCTGACCATGACCCTATCTATGATACCGATGATGACATCAATAGGGGCCTTGGTTGTCCCTACCTTCCATATGATCCTAGGGATATATTTGAGTCATCTGTGGACCCTTTCCTCACACCATTTTACACAATTACTAATGATAATGAACCTTTTCCCCCTCCAGAATATGATCATGAGGAAAAAAAACTCATTGGTCGTGATCCTTCGTGCCAACAGCCTCCTTTTCCTTCTCATCATGACCTTGGGGAAACCATGAAGCATGACATAACTAAAAAGGTCCATGAGGAGGATGATATGCTTGAGGTGGCCATTCATCGAAGGTTCATGAGCTTAATTGTTGATATCTCCATCTTTTGGTTGGAAGAAAGGATCCAATGGTACAAGTTGCATCCCTCTTTTCCTTGCTCATCCATGATCTTTTATACATGGTCACTTTATTTTCCCACCTCCCACCCTTATGACTTAGCACATGTTTCCCTCAAGTATATATCATAATAAATCATAGGGGTAGGATATCTTATATTGATTTGATGATATGTTGGTTGCATTGGATCTATGATTACACTTATATTTGCATAATGTAAAACGCATGTTAGAGTAGGATGCACTACATATTGATTTTTGCATAGCTAACATCATCATATCATGTTCTCATGCTAGAATAGAGGCATTTAGATTAAACATGCACTTTACAATAGATTTTATTTTTTGTGTGATTTATTATTTGGTGAAAATATGGGCGATAAAAGTATGCCCAAGACAGATGCTTCCAACAATTATTTGTGATGTGCAGGATACAGGTCTATGGTCCCAGAGGATTGCTAGTGTTCTCATGACCTCCTCGTTTGTGTACATGGTTTGTGCACTCTACAAAGAGCTCATGTCCCAGTTAGAGCCAGATGTTGCCCACCACCAATGGGTGACTCCATAGGAGAATCTTTCTCCTAGATTTGTCTTCAACCAGCAGGCCCTAACGGCCACTAGTGTAGCCGATGTTGTGTCAGTGGATCTTTGTTCCCTAAGCTAGTCATATGTCCCCTCGCCCATCTATTCAAAGCGTATGTTTGAAGGTGGTCCATCCAATCCTAAAGGTATGTCTTTCATTGTGCAATCGAGTGTTTATGCTTGTTTTTCCTTGGGCACCATTGGATATGGATTATTGGATGACTTGGAAGGATGAACGGTTTTGACTGGAGTCTTGCTCCCTCACCTTAAATGGGGGGTTAATCCTCAACCCTAGTCCCACGGGATCTCCCCTATTGACTTATAGCTTCAGCATGGGCACTACTTGGGAAGCCCTGATTTTGGTGGTGCGGTCCTGTTTCACATTTTTCTCTCTTGTCCACACATTGCATTCCCCATTTCTTCATCTTCCCCCTCTTGGTCCACATGACCACTGGGTCCACAAGGCTCTACTACTCCCCCTCCCATTGTCCACATGTCTAGGGCGGCACTGGAATGTTGCCCCAGAGGTTGATGCATTTAAAAATAGATTAAAGCATATCATCGCCACATACAAAAGAAAATAATACCACAAAATGCAAAAGATGGTCGAGACAATATATTAGTGCGTGGGAAAAAGCCAAACATAAGCTCTAGCGCTTATCATTATCGCCATCACCCTGGTTCCTAGCCCCCTACCCTATGAGCACCCCCAACATCATTAAGGAACCCATGCATGTCCCAACCCCTGGTGGGCAATGAACTACCCTACCTTAACAGGGTACTCACTACTTATACCATGCACAACATGCTCTCATCCCCTAGACCCCCGAGCAATATAATAAAGAAAAATCAAGAAAAGGCAAAAGGAAAATGAAGGGTGGGAAAACAAAGGTCGAGGTAACTCATGTACCACAATTGCTCCCTCCTACATCTATACACCCAAATATGTGGACATCCCTCATCATTACAACCTTGGGCATGCCTTTCCCTTTATGGGTTGGGAACCCCTAATAGGGTTGTTTATTAACCAGTCCTAACTAGGGAGGTAACACTATTACATGCTAAAAGCCCCAAATTTGGAAGGGGGGCCCAGTGTGAAGTCTCATTTGTGCCCTCGGCTAACAAGTTTGGTTCACTTAGATGCACTAATGAATTATTGGAAGGGGGTCCCAATGTGACGTCTCATTTGTGCCCTCGGCTAACAAGCTTGGTTCACTTAGATGCACTAATAATGAATTATTGTACCTGATGGTGAGGAGATGCATTAGATCTTGTTAGAAACATTGGGGGGGATCAGTGTTTTGTTCCCAATTAAACTTTACTTAATTGATGCTTTCATTTACAATTAACGTGAACCATTACTTTATTAGCAAGTTAATGTGTGAGCATATTCAATAAACCATGACCGGCATCAAGAATAAAACATGTAGACCATAAAGCACATCAAACACATATGAACACCAGGATTTTAGGTGGAAACCCAATGTGGGAGAAAACCACCACCGCTGTCCACATTTCTCCTAGCACATTATTTACTACTGAAATGTTTTGCACACTTGACCACATTGACATGATATGGGACTTTCTAATTTATTCAAACACATTTCTACTTCATCAATGTGCATCTTACAGATCTAGTTACAAATCAAGGATATCAGCAAGTACTTCCTTGGCATTCTTTTCTTAGAATGCTATGTTTGGAGTTGCCTCCCTATCATTGGGAACTATTGCTTGCATATATATATATATATATATATATTACTCTTGCTTTCCAGCAACCACTATCAAATATTTCAAAATAACTACCAAATTATAAATAAAGGATAGGCAAATTGCAGAAGAGAGTTCACTTGCATAGCTTTTACCATAAAGATTCCTAGTTTCTAGAGTTGGGACACCTATTGCACTATATCTTAGGGAAGAGTGTCTAAGTCAGTAGCAAGATCATGCTGAGAACGTAATCACATGGTTCAACAGAGTAAAAATTCTCTGAACTTTAATCTGCTCAATAAATGCATCTCATATTCATCAAATATTAAAAGGACTGAACTCTAATAAGTAAATTTATTACCTAAATTTATCCCTGTAATCTATGTTGTCCGCATTCAGCAAGTTTAAAAATACTTGTTCTCTACATTCATATTCCCAGTTGTCTGCATTGTCTGTAATTTTTGGTGTTTCCATTCTCTGTAACCTATGCTGAAATGCATCCAGGCCCCTATCATTGGTTGATTGAATGAATAAACACTCAAGATCGAAATGCATTCCATCTTCGTCAGTGATCAAATTACAAAAGGCAAAGGTCCACATCTTCTTTCATTTCCCTCCATGACATGAATTTTCACTCAAGATATCTTACATGCAATATTTTTAATATTTTATATAGGTAGGTTTTAAAATATTATTTATGTTACTACTTTATAGTGGTATGCACAAGCATGTCACAAAGTAGGGATGGAACCTGGGCTGAGAGGATAACAACTTTCCTCTCAGCCACTCGAGCTACACCCAATTTGACAAATTCATTATTGTCAAATTTGAACATGAACGCATACCATGTGACTTATAGCTGATGACAAATAACCAGTAAAAAAAGCTTCTTGGTTACGCTACGACAAGATGGTAATCAATTGTTCATTTGTCATTTCACTAAATCTTTTTGTGAATATGTGGTGAATTCTCATGCTAAATCAAAGATTAATGCCAAATATCCAGTAGTCCCAAGGCACTCTATACCAGTATTGTAAACACCCATATCAACAAAAATTTGTCAAGGGTCTTGACCTCGCCACATCAGAAACATTATTAAAAAGTTTGGCAAACTATGACAAGCATTTAAGAAATACAAAATAAATTCATTTTTTCAATTTTTTTCAATTTTTTTAAATATAAACTAACATCAAATTATTGCACTGCCACATATATATGAAAGAACACTCATGTATCAAGAGATGTATGAGACACCAAATGATACATCAAATATTCACAGTCAATACTAAATCCTTAGAGTCATCCAATCAGAACTCAATTGAACACAAATTTACATCAAATATATAATAAATGTATTGCATCATCATGAGTCATCTACAATGACTAATCTAACAGCTAGCTATCAATTCCCTTTTGCTTTTTAACAAGTAATAGTATGGTTCATCCTCTAGTAGGAGGTCTTGTGGTCGCAGATAGATGACCACTGCTAGATGTCTCACTCCATGCAAAAAGTGGTGCTAAGGATGGCAAATTAGCCTCATCACTCTCAATTTCCTCATATCCTTCAAAGGTTGTAGATCTTCCTCCCTTACCCCATGCTCCTGCTCCTCATGTAACCACCAAGTGCCTCATAATTAAATCCCTCTGCCCTTTTTACAATTTATAGTAATGGCTCATCTTCTAGCAGTTCTTGTGGCCATAAACAGATGACCATTGGTAAGTGTCTCACTTTATGTAGAAGGTGATGCTGAGAGTGGCACATCAACCTCCTCACTCTCAATCTCTGTTGGAAATAATACTGAGAGGGGGGGTGAATCATTATTATCAAGTCACTAATATTTCATTTCACAATCAGATTCATATACACTACTTTAATTAATGGAACTTGTGTATATACGCAACTGTATTTAAAGCAACTAGCGTATACCCTGAAAACTTATAATTTAATTAATTCCTCATATATTGAACTTTAATCTATGTATCAGAACCATATAAATAGTAACCAGGTGCAGTAAAAATAGAGCAGACAATCACAAACAAGAACACAAGATATAAGGTGGAAACCCAATGTGGGTGAAAACCACCTGCTGCAATTCGTCTCTATCTTCTTTTAATAAGAAACTTCTTTTTACAATATTTTTGTACCTACAGAGGGCTACAACCTTCTCTCGTTCTCCAGCTTCTCTTGGAAGGGAACTTCAACCCCCTTAGTTCTTGTACTAGCTTATGTGTTTACTAGTACATAGGTCCTAACCTACAGAAAGCTACAACCTTCTCTTTTCTTCTAGGGACCACGTTTCATAACTTTTCAGACTGGATCCATCAACATCATCAATCAAACATCAAATATATCTACATCAATCAATCTCCTTTGCACCAACCAAAACTGAATCTAACAATCACTTCTCTGAATGTTGTAACCAAAATACAGTAACAGTAATCAGAACCCAAGCCAGAACCCAGAACGCTGCAACATCAATCAGAAGTAGCTAAAACATATTTTATGAAGTGTATGCTACTTCAATGTGACGAACCTGCATGCATACGCACTTGTATAAAGGCAAACATACATATACGTTGTTTTGAAATGACGAACCGGCGTGTATACGCCCCTTTTCTATAATGAACCTACGTACAGATCTGTAAAAGATGATTTAACCTTTACAACTATTCAGACATCAGTTATACCCAGATCATCAAATTTACAGATTACGACATGCGCCAAACATTCAGATAAAAGATCAAAACAACACAAAGATACTTTTCTTTAAGCCTTAAAATCTTGACCCATCAATAGAACTTATCCTTCATCAAGCACTCAAGTTCCTCCTTGATTCAAATCTAGCTATGCACCATAACCCAATGACCTGTATTCTATATCTTATTCTTCATTAAATATTCAATACTTGAGTGCTTTTGCCTAATGATCTTCTCCTCCTTTTATAGTCTTAAGCCTTACTCCATACCATGGTCCAAAACCACTTAGAAGCAATACCTTGGACCAAATACCTGGGGTCAATATTTCGGACAGGATACTTTGGACCAATACCATGGATCAAAATACCATGAACCAAATACCACGGACCAAAACTAGTTTTCCAACATGTACGCATCTTTCTTTGCATGAAAAGTGCGTGTGCACGCTGTACGCACCTTTCGTTCTGCTAACCCGCGTCTACACGAGACTTGGACAATAGGGAACCTACGTATACCTCTATTTCTTCATTCTGAGAGCCTGAACTGTGATTTGTCATCTGTGTGAGTTGCCATCAAGGACAACACCTGTGTCATAGTGTCAAATCTATATCATAATGCCAACAAACCCCCCCTTTAGACTTGATGGCAACCCCAAGTCACAAGTCACTCTCCCCCATTGTCATCAAGGCAAAGGGTTATGCTCCCCCTAAGTACATGCTGAATTCTCTGATATGCTGAAATGTGTTGTCCCTCCTCCCCCTGACTACAAGCAAGGTCTGCAAAAAGATGTTCTACAAGAAGAACATGACTCTATACATCATAAATGACCTTCCTATCACCAAAGACTCATACATACATCCATCTCCCAACCAAGTGATGATATACGAAGATTGACTCATCCATCACCCAACCAAGTGGGGATATACCAAAAGTTTATACATTGTCAAAACAAGAACATTACATCATCCATCCCATGCATAATGGGGAACAAAATAGGTCATTACATGACCTTGATAATACAAGATACACATGACATAGAAAAAAATATCTAAAACAAGACTATGATAGTTATCAGCAACTACCATCAGCAGCATCTGTCAATCACCGTCCAGACCAGCAACCATGATCTCCCTCTGCACCTGAATCAAAAACAACTGTGAAATTGTACCAAGATCTTCTAAGATAATGCCAATTATGCATTATTAGAAGTATATGCTCCCCCTGAACCTGTGCCAGATGATCACTGTCAAACCCATATCAGACTCTTTTCAGCCTAAGTCTAGCCCATTGTTTTTCTTCAAACCAATCATATATGCGACTGTATCCACAGCAACCGGCGTATGTACGCGGATACGCTTCATGAAACTCGCGTACAATCATTTTCTCTAAACCAGATAGGTTTCAACAGTAAGATGATGCATCAAATACTCCCAGCTTCTATCTGAGATATTCAAATGTCTCTCTGGGCAGCGGTTCAATGAATATATCAGCAACCTGTTCTTTGGAGAGAACATACTCCAATTTGACCTTTTGTTCAAGCACTTGTTCACGGAGAAAATGATATTTGATAGGTATGTGCTTGGTCCTGGAATGCATGACTGGATTCTTTGAAATATTGATTGCACTTGTATTATCACATAGAATGGAGATGGGTGGAGTACATGTGATCTGTATGTCTTGCAATGTTTGCATCATCTAAAGGAGTTGTGTGCAGCAAGATGCAGCAGCCACATATTCTGCTTCAGCTGTAGATAATGCAATTGAACTTTGTTTCTTGCTAAACCAAGATACTAATCTAGAACCCATATAGAATGCACCACCATTAGTGCTTTTTCTGTCATCCACGCTTCCTGCCCAATCTACATCCGTATATGGATGAAGTGTAAGATCTGTATCCCTAGGATACCATAAACCAAAATTATGAGTTTCTTAAAGATATTTGAAAATCTTTTTGACTACCTGAAGATGTGATTCCTTTGGATTTGCTTGGAATCTTCCAACTATTCCCACTGCATGCATGATGTCTAGTCGAGTACCTGTTAGATAAAGCAGACTACCAATCATAGATCTATAGGTTGGTTGATGTAATGCTGCTGATTCATCATTTGAGCTAAGACTACATCCTATTACCATAGGGGTACATACTGGTTTAGAATCTTCCATGCCATATTTTTCCAAGATCTGTTTGAGGTACTTGGTTTGTGATAGAAAAATACCATCTTTATTTTGTTGAACTTGTAAACCAAGAAAATATGTGAGCTCGCCAAGCAGGGACATTTCAAATTCTTTCTGCACTACCAAAGCAAAGTTTTGACTCATGGCTTCTTCATTGCTACCAAAAATGATATCATCAACATACACAACAAGTATTAGCAATTTATCATTGTCAATCTTTGTATATAGATTGCTATCAGCTGATCCTTTTGTAAAACCTTGTTGATGGAGGTATTTGTCAAGACGGTAATACTAGGCCCTTGGAGCTTGTTTTAGACCATAGAGAGCTTTGTTGAGTTTGCATACAAGTTTTGGATCACTTCCAAGGATGAATCCATCTGGTTGCTCAATATATACTTCTTCTTCTAAGTCTCCATTAAGAAAGGCAAATTTTACATCCATTTGGTAGACTTTGAATTTCTGAAAACTAAAAAGAGCAAAGAACATTCTTATGGCTTCAAGTCTAGCAACAGGTGCAAAAGTTTCTTCAAAATCTATACCTTCTTGTTGAGCATACCCTTTACAAACAAGTCTGGCCTTGTTTCTAATAACTTCTCCATTTTCATTTAGCTTGTTTTTGAATATCCATTTGGTTCCTATGATATTCTTATCATGAGGTCTAGGAACTAATTCCCAAGTATTATTCTTTTCAATTTGCTCAAGCTCTTCATTCATGGCCTTGACCCAACATTCATCTTTGCATACTTCATGTACATTTTGCGATTCGATGGAGAAAAGCAATGCTAGATAACTTGAAGCTTCTGTAATAGTTCTTCTTGTCTGCACCCCTGCCTCTTTTTGTCCCAAAATTTGAGTCTCTGGATGATTTTTCTAAACATACCTGGATGGAGTCTTTTCTTCTACCATTAGCTGTTCTTCTAGTGCTTCATTGGTTTCTTCTTTAGAATTAGTCTGATTTGATGTGGAAGGATAATCTTCATCTTCTTCATAATCTTCTGTTTTTACCTGCTTTGTATTGTGGCCTACTTCATCAACCACGACATCAATAATTAAAACAAATTTTCCCTAGTCTTTTATTATAACACTTGTATCCTTTACTTCAGGAAGAGTAACCAAGGAGAATGCCTTCATCTGCTCTAGGTTCAAACTTGCCAAGTTTTTCATCAGTCCTTTTGATATAACATTTGCTTCCAAAAACTTTGAAGTATTTTACAGTAGGAGTCTTACCGTACCAAAGTTCATGTGGAGTTTGAGTGTTGTTTACCCGAATGTTTGTTTTGTTGAGAATAGTGACAGCAACAAATGCAACTTCACCCCAGAAGGTTGCAAGAGTTCCAGATTCATCTAGCATGGCATGAGCCATTTGTTGAACAGTTTTGTTCATCCTTTCTACCACTCCATTTTGCTGAGGAGTCCTTGTGGTAGAGAATTCCCTTTTTATTCCATGTTCTTCACAAAAGTTGAAGAATTCATCCAAGGTAAATTCCCCTCCTCGATCAAATCTGAGACATTTGATTTTACGATCTGATTCATTTTCAACCAAAGCTTTGAAGGCTTTGAATTTTTCAAATGCTTCATCTTTGTGCTTTAGAAGTCATATCCAACACATTCTGGAAAAATCGTCAATGAACAATATAAAGTATTCTTCTCCACGAGGTGACTTTTTCCTTGAAGGACCACATAAATCAGTATGAACAAGTTCAAGAGGCTTGCTAGCTGATCCTTCCTTTTCTGGAAAATGTGCTCTGGTTTGCTTACCAAATTGACATGACTTGCATATTGTATTTTCTAGAATTCTGATGTCAGGAAGATCGCGAACACCCTGGAATTTGCATGCTTTCCTTATTTGAGGGAAGCTTAGATGCCCCAATCTTCTGTGCCATAGCCAGTGTTCATCATTTTTCCTTAGATAGCACTGTTGTTGTCCTCCCTTGAGTATGTATAAATTATTTAGAGTTCTTATGCCTTTGATCACTGTTTCTCCTGTATCAAGCTCACGAACAACACATCCATTTGATCGAAATACTACTTAATTTCCTTGATCACACATTTGACTGACACTCAATAGGTTATGCTTTAGACCATCAACATACATAACATTCCTAGCTTTAACCTTTTCTTTTAAGAGTACAGAACCTTTACCTTTTATGACAGCAAGAGTGTCATTTCCAAATGAAACCTTTTTTCTTTTTCTAAGGCATTATATGACTGAAATTTTTATTTATCACCTGTCATGTGTTTTGAGCATCCACTGTCAATGTACCACTGATTTTCTTGTCCTTTTGCATACAAATCTATACCACATCTTTCTGTTTGTGGTTCTTTCTTTCTCCAAGTTTTGGGACCCAATGAGGTTTGCTCTTTCTGAGATGTTTGCCGAAATTTACTCCTGCATTCAGAATCTTCATGACCGAAGTTGTTACAGATAGAGAATTCTATTTCATTTTCGAGAGGAGAAAAGTTATTGTAGGTCCTTTTCATGATCCCATTCACATTCTTTTGATTTCGTGCTTCTCTATTCATGATGATCTTGTAAGCAACACATTGAGCAGCTTTGTGTCCAAAGTTATGACATGAAAAACATTGGTCATTAAATAAATTCCTGCGATTATCGAACCTACTGACCTGGTGATTGTAGTTTCCATTGACATTCATTCTTGAAGCAAACTGAGTATGATTTACCTGCGGTTGGTTGTGGCTTCTATTCATCCTTGAAGTAGATTGACCCCGATTTACTTGGTGATCTGCTTTATGCCTTTGCTAATGATTGTCAAACTGTTCATTGCTCTTTACTAGATCAAGATAGCTTTTAGTGGAGGTGGACGGTTTCTGTGCTTCTTCAGTATATCCCAGACCTGTCTTTATCATAGGAAAACACTGCACTTTGATAATTTCATTTAGGGTCTCTAATCCTTTACCGAATCTAAGATTGAGAGCTTTTGTTTTCTCAATATCCTTTCTTAGACCCACAATTTCACACTCTAATTTTTCATTATGTTTTTCCCTTTCAACGAGTTGGAATGTTAGAGTATCTATAATCATATTATTTTCTTCTAAACAAATTTTAAGTTTAGATATTTCTTCATAAAGACCATCTTCATCTAAAGCATCCAAGAAATCATCATCTTCAAAAGCCATCAAAAGTCTATAATCATTACTATTTTCATCTTCATCACTATTTGATAAACCATCGCTATCTTCATGCGTATAGTAGCTCTTCTTACTTACACTTTGTTTTCTATTCCATTTTGTTGATTCCTTACCTTTATCAAGCTTATCTTTGTAAGGAAATTTGGCAGCATAATGAC
>Ga0115848_100535_pt1 | contig 15061 bp, 12 predicted proteins | sample InSIn3gowninarea_FD_83862 | JGI IMG/M metagenome (GOLD analysis project Ga0115848, IMG submission 83862) | reverse complement strand
TGTTGTTGACTTGGGATGATATGAAAATGGGAGTTATGTATGATCTCTTTTCTGGTCTGTTAAAGCGATGGGAGGAGCCTTTTATACACCTTTGCTTCATGGCCGTGCACTCCTATACAGTGCGAAGCACTAGCTGCGCATGGAGTGGAGGCTCATACCTTGAAGTTGCTCAAGCTGACAGGATCATCGCTGCAAGCGGAGGTCATAGCAGAGGCGTAGTAGGTCATCTGAAGGAAAGATCCAGCAACCTAGAGTCGGCCATTGGACGAATATGGTCGGAATGTGATACCTTCTGAAATACATATCGACTTGTTTCAGTGTTGTGTCAAGTTTCCTGGAGGCACTGCTCCGATGGTGCTGCACATCTCGACAAGGCGCAGTGTCACAATAGCAGGTACACCACAGTACACATGAATGTCTCAAGCAGAGAGAGTACGATGATGTGGTCAACCTCGACAAGGTTTTCAACTGCACCTATCATATCTTCTTACTGCGAGTGCGTAACCAAGATATGCAGTGAGGCCCTGTAAAGCAGCTGGGAGCAGTGCAGAAGAAGGTTAGTGAAGAGGCGAAGCAGTGAATATCAACTTGGCATCTTCGCCAGATCGTTTCGAACTGGAGACGACACAGGTGTGATGGGTACTGTAAAAGACCATCTTGGCTTGGTCTGACACACTCTCGTCATCGGAACAGAAGTTGTGGAGGCATTGCTGCGGAAAAGCGGCACGCATATCCCTCGAAGGACACATTGAGCACTCACACGAAGAGCTTGGAGCTTCGGGCCTAGATTTCGATGAAGGGGCAGTGCATGAAGGAAGATGTTCCATTGGAGGCATTGTTACTGAAAAGCGGCACGCACATCCCACAAGGTCAGATTGAGCACTTGCAGCGTATAGCTTAAGGCTTGTAATTCGGAGCTCGAGGTCCGGATTCTGATGAAGGAAAGGACTGTGTATATGTATGGAGGAATATACTTTCACGAGAGGCTGAGTAAGCCAATGTACTAGTCGCAGCTCGCTTTGATATAACCACTTCAGACGTTCCTCGGAAAGCCCGCACAGCCTCACAATCATATCGTGTTAAATGATAGTCAGCTCGATTTATGTCATAGTGCTTTCTGCGTAGCGGCTACGCTGCATTCGCCTCAGTCATATCAGCCCACTAACCCTCTTCCACTGCCTCCTTCCCATCCAGTTCCTCCCTCGCCTCCAGCTCCATCCCTCAATCTGCACTTCAGATTTCACTTCCAGCCTGTCCTCTTTCTCTTCTGCCCTCGGTCGTTTCCATCCAGCTAACGTCAACGCAATAGCTATCACTGGTAAAACACTAACAAGCTCACCAAGCGCAGCCCATTGAGGTGGGATCCGCGCATTCATGAATGCACCACCAGCCAAAGCCATTGCTAGTAAGTTGTAGACAAATGACCACGCCAGTGCTAATACTAGGCGGCGATACAGTGCTCTGGAAAGATCCAGCAGATCTAATACGGCTGTAAGCGATGGACGAAGGAGGACTACATCAGCTGCTGTGTGGGTGATGTCGTGGCCTGGATTAGTGGCAGATACGTCTGTGATGTCAACGATCGTGTTGCTAGTCGTGCTGGGAATGTGTACACCAATAGTAGCGGCAGCCAGAGCAGGAGCGTCGTTTGTGCCATCGCCAATGAAAAGTACCTGTTTGCCCGCAGCAGTCATCTCTGCGACGTAAGTCTGCTTGTCCTGTGGGGTGCATCGAGCCCGCACATGCTTGAGTGCTATACCAAGTTCGGCCGCAACAGCGTTGACTGGACCTACATCATCGCCGCTGAGGATAGAGATGCCAATTTTCTCAGCTCTCAGGCTCTCTATGAGCGTCTCGGCCTCCGGACGAATTTTCGAAGATAGACCATATAATGCAAGCAAGGCGCCATTCAGCGTTAGACCGACGACTGTAAGATTTGCGGCTGACATGCTCAAGACATCAGGACGATTTTCGAGGTTGAGCCAGCGAGTGTTTCCGCACCGAACTGGAGTACCGTAATAGGTTGCTTCCATGCCTTGACTGAGGAGCGATTGGAGATTGTCGGTGCTAGCAGGTGATGTTTGATTGGCAGATAAGTACGTGCAGATGCCCTGAGAGACGGGATGTTCACTATCCTTCGTCAGAGCTAAAGCAAGCGAGGCGGCGAGTGTGCGGTCGCCAGTCAAATAGATTTCTTCAACAACGGACAGATAGACTGTCGTAAGAGTACCAGTCTTGTCAAATACGACGTGAGAAATCTTGCGTGCTTGCTCGAATGTCGAAGCAGACTTCACGATCATGCCATGTCGCGCTGCAACACTCCCAGCAACAACGGTGACTAGTGGTACGATTAGACAGAGTCCACAGGGACAGGAGATGATCAAGACTGCCAGAGCGTATGTTACAGCTGTGATTGCAGCTTCACGTCCACTCTGATGCCGAACAGCCAAACCTATCGCAAGCCATATCCCGAATGTGATAACTGTAAGACATAGAACGACTGGCACGAAATAGCCTCTTACTCTGTCGACAACTTGAGCAGTATGCGTCTTGGAAAACTTTGCTTCATCGACTGCAGCGTTGATCTTGCTGATTGTATTCGTGCCAGGCAGCTGCGTGAGACGCACAACAACTACACCTGATCTGTTCCAGGATCCAGCAAGAACGGAAGAACCAATATTTTTGACCACTGGGATGGACTCTCCAGTCACCTGGGACTCATCAACTTCGGTTGTGCCACTGACTATAACGCCATCTGTGGGGATGCGGGTATGAGGCTGGACAAGAAAGTGATCACCATATTGTACCAATCGCACATCAAGCTCTTCCACGAAACGTCCCGTCGTAGTACAGAGATTGGCTGTTTGAGCTTGTAGGCTTTTCGTAGAGATGAAGTCGATTACTTTCTGCCTGGCATAAGCGCTGAGTGTTCGACCAACCATTACTAGCGTGATGAGGAGTGTGCTTGCTTGGAAATATGTGGTTTCGGCACCACCTGCCTTGATCGAATGACCTGCAGCCAGAAGATAGATGTAGTCTACGACTGAAAGGATGTACGCTGCTGATGTACTGACGACAATGAGCAGGTCGGCCTCCAAAACATGATGAAGGATCAGAGCTCGTAAGGTGGGAGGATAGAATGGCCCGGCCACGAAGATCTGAATTATTGTGGCAAGGACGGAAGAAGTACTCTGGTAGGCTACAAGGTGGGATGGCAGCCGCGCCCATGCTAGAACAAGCACCGGTATTGTGAGGAGGATGGAGATGAGTGTAGTTCTTGTTAGGCTGTGTAGATGCTTTCTGCTAACTTCTTGATCTGACGTTGAATGAGCAGGAGCGAGATCGATGACTTGATCCAGACACTCTCTGAGAAGCGTACGAGCGCCGATGACGTTTGGGTCGTAAGAAATCCTGATGATATGCTTGTCGAGTTTTGTGATGTCCTGTACGCCATTGACCTTTTCTAGAAGCGTGAAATCTTTGTGGATGTCATTGACTAGGAGATCCAGCGCCCTAAAGTCACCATCTGCTTGCCGCTGTGACAGGGTGAAGCCAGTGCTGCGCTCGACAGATTGAATGAGCTCATCCAGTGTTAGTTCGGGCTCATGGAGATCAAATTCTGCTCGAGCGAGCATCAGACTCGTCCGCAAATTATTGACGCCTGAGATCTTCTGCAGTGCCCGAGATAAGTCTGCCTCACAACCAGTACAAGTCAACCCTTGTATATCCAAGACAACGTGGTTCGTCTGTAGCTCTGTTGCCGGCTTCTCTTCCTGGACATTCTTCTGCGGCAGAGCCGTAATACTCTCTTCTGAGCTCGCTGGATTCGTCGGCACTCGCCAAAACGTAGTCGTTGGAATGGCTTGATAGTCGTGTCTCAAAGGATGGGTAGTGTAGGCTAGAGCATGAACAGGAGAGTACACCGAGCTCGGCACAGCCACTACGTCCTCATGCCATACTTGCTGGGGTCGTATATTGTCGCTGCTATGGTTGTGGATACAGTCGTGCCCAAGGTCATGATGAGTATGTTCATGTGGGTAGTTGCTACGAGACCCAGCATCAGTATGTTGGTGGACCTCGTGCTGCTGAATATCCTGATAATGGCCGCAGCCATCATGAGTGTGGCTATGTTGGTGACTTCCATGAGTATGACTATGATTATGCTGATGACCTTCGTGTGAATCGTGCTCACAATTCAGATCATCCTGATTTTCGAGAAATACCCTGGCGGAAAGTTCCAGTGTCTGGCGCAGGGACTTTCCGGCAGGAGCCTCCGCGTAGTCGCTGGCAGCGTTAACAGGTCTCAAAAGACCTGTCAGGTCTAACGAATGCCTAGAGAGCGGTCGTTTTGCACGAGTTCGAGTGGACTGACGAGACCGATCTTTCTTCAGAAGCCGAGAAAACATCTAGCGTCAAATGGCGATAGTGTGAAGTTCGATGTTATTGAAAAGATGAGACTATCAACAGTGGATGTGATGAGCATGGGAGCATGCGTCTATGAAGACTCCCTTTATACCGGTGACACTTAAATAGTATGGTGGTGCTGGCAGATGGTGTTGGTGAGACTCTTGGTGGGCCTGTTGTGTTGGCTCATGTTGTACTGCATTGACTTAGTAGTGTCATCCCAACCATTTCGCAGCGGCTGGTTGACTATTTTGGGTCATCCACCGATGCTGTGTTACACCATTCTTCCTGTCGTCCGCTGTCAGCAATCACATCAATTCTCGGCAGATATGTGAAGTCCTCTCTGGTTGTAGCCGGAATAGACTGTGCCTGGCATAATTGGTAACGAGCCATCAAGGTACTCACCAGGTTAGTGAGTCCGGTCACACTCCAGCACAATTCACGAGTCTGCCAAAAGTTGCAGATGAGAAGAGAGCTAATAAAAAAGGAGTCATGCAGGAAAGTTCGGTGAAACATATATATACACTGAACATATGGCATCTACGGGCCTGCTTAAGTACACTATGATGAGCCATGCCGGTATGGTGGGACACGGGTCTGTGCTATTCGTAGACACAGTAGCACGAACAGAAAGGCGGCGTCTTACCGCCATACTGTATGTTACATGTAGGGGTCCGAGGAGAAAAGTGCTGATTGCACATCTTGTAATGTAGCAGCGACGTTGTACAGTCACAGTAACGAAGCGGAACAGTAATCGACATTCACGTCCTGATAACGAGAACACAAAGGCAAGTTACCTAGTAATCAGGAAGAAGAGGACGAGGAGGACAAGGGCGATGTTTGACCTTTGGCATGTGACTGGTACTGACTCATCACCAATGCTTAAATCTGGGACCTTCGCTGTCTTGACCGAGCCGAACACCTCATCGGCAATGTTACTATCTTGCCGTCAAGCATGAAAAGCTCGCTGCATGTAAGCCTTTTGACGCACGCAGGCTTAGTGACGCACGAACGCCCAGTGATGCCTCCATACAGACCATGAACGCCACATCCGTAACCACAAATGAAGAGAAGCAACATTTGCTGAAAGAGGAGGAAGGTGGACGGCTATCAGATTCCGAAACCACATTAGCTGGCGACCACTCACGGCGCAAGGATGAGGAGGATGAAGATAGCGACTCTACATATGGATCATTAGATCTGCACTCAGAAAGATCCTCCACAGTCCCAGAACTAGTCGCACATCTGGAACAAGAAGGAGAGGCCACAGCCAAACCTGCGGTATCTCCCAAAAGCCAAAGCTGGAAGCTGGAAGATGTGCGCTGGCGTGATTTACCCAGGAAAGACCAATTACTCATCTTAGTCCTCGCTCGTTTGGCAGAACCACTTGCTCAGACGTCAATGCAAGCATATATCTTCTACATGCTCAAATCATTCGACGAATCTTTATCAGATGCGGCCGTAGCAAGTCAGACTGGTTTCATATCAGGCTCATTCACCTTGGCTCAATGCGTGACTGCGGTCTGGTGGGGAAGAATGGCAGACAAAGAGTGGGTTGGTCGCAAAAACGTGATTGTATTCGGCCTGATGGGAACGTTGATGGCCACAATCGGAATCGCGTTCTCGCGTAGTCTTGCTGCGTTGATGTTCTTCAGGTTCATGGGTGGTGCTCTGAATGGTAATGTGGGTGTCATGCGTACGATGATATCCGAGATTGTCAAGGATCGAAAGTATCAACCAAAGGCGTTTCTAGTCTTGCCAGTGACTTTCAACATTGGAGTGCTGATAGGACCTGTCCTGGGAGGTTGGCTACAAAGTCCGGTGGAGACGTTCCCTTCGCTTTTCGGCAAAGACTCTGTTTTTGGTGGTGCAGATGGAGTCTATTGGATGAGAAAATATCCTTACGCACTACCGAATCTAGTATTTGCTGGTGTATTTGTCTTCTCCATATCACTCGTCATATTTGGCTTGGAAGAAACGCACATGGATCGTCGGGAATGGCCAGATCGTCCACTGGAAATTGGTCGTTCTTTTGCTCGATTCGTTCTCAAGAAGTTTCGAAAGCAATCAACCACTGATTATCAAGTACTTGAGGCATCTACGGATGCCTTTGAGCTTGAGACACAAAGACATCAAAGGAACATTTCATTGATCAGCAATGCATCCACAAGCAAGCGACGGCCAAAGCTAGCCTATCGCCGCATTTTTACACCGAATGTTTGTTTCACGTTCCTTGCAGCATGTCTACTACACATCCATGTAGCTACCTTCAACAATCTCTGGTACCTATTCCTATCTACACCACGAGCTCCGACTACACACCGACACTTCCCACTTTCATTCACAGGTGGTCTAGGTTTACCACCATCGACTCTAGGCTTCGCAATTGGCTTGATAGGCGTCATTGGTCTATGCTTACAATTCGGAGTATACTCACGTGTTGTTGCACGCTTTGGAGTTGTTAACACATACCGCACTTTTTGTCTCTTCACTTTTCCTTGTGTATACTTATTGACACCATATTTGGCGCTCGTATCTACCAAGTCGATCTCTCCAGCACCCGCAGATGGTGTATTTGTTTGGATCGTGATATCAGCTATACTGTTTCTACAAGTGTTGGGACGAACATTTACGTTACCTCTTACACAGATCTTGGTAAACAACTGCACACCTCATCCTTCGGCCTTGGCGTCAGTCCATGGCCTTGCTTCTAGCCTCAGCAGTGGCAGTAGGACCATTGGACCTATTATTTTCAGCACATTATATGGCTTCGGGCTGAAGAAGGGTAGAGTATGGATAGCTTGGTGGATACTTGCAGTTGAAGCTGTGGTTGGAGCCAGTGCAACTTGGTTATTAAGAGAAGGAGATGGTCATGAGATTTGGCTGGAGGGAGATGAAGAATAGTCAATGTGAATATACGCACATAAGATCAATTTACAAAAATTTGAAACACATTGAAGATTAGTCACTGTGAATATCGTACATAAGATCAACGTAGCATAAAGTTGAAACACATCTGCAACAGCTCCTTTCTACCCCGCTGTCGATCACACTTCTTGGCATTGTTGTCGACTTGTCGTATCAATAATACCCCCATCATCTCATCTCTGAATCAGTTGCTATATACAAACCCTCCATATGACAGTTCAATAACCGCCATGGACGTCGCATATGATCACATCCAAGAAGAATCTCTGTCCCCAGAAGAAAACAAAGACCGACAGCTTGGCGACAATACTCCAGCCCGCGATCTAAACACCGAGGTCCGCGAAGCGTACAAGGCCATCAGCTCATCTCCATGGGGTGCCAAGCTAGGAGGCCTATGGGGGTCAGTCAAGAAGCAGGTTCGTTACCGAAGTCGAGCCAATAATAAGATGATGTGCTAATTAACCTATCGCAGAGTGAAACATACATCGAAGAAGCACGCAAAGAATTAGCTTCCGTCAGCACCGAAGCAAGCAAGAATATAACAGACCTCGTCAATCAAACCAAAAACATCTCCCTTGCTCCTTCTGAGTCATCGACGTCAACAGACACAACAGCAAATCAGCGTAGCATTCCATTCGACCCTTCTGACCCTGCTTCCTTCGCCGCTCAACCATCTGACTCTACCACATCGACTACCTCCAAACCTAAAGACACGTCAGCCGCAGTCAACGAGCTCACCTCCGAGTCACTCCTGAATGAAGCTGCCAGCCTTTTCACACGCTTCCAATCCGTCACAACCTCCCGCCTCGCCCAGCTCGCCGCTGTCGAAGATCGCGCAGATGAAGCCATCGAACGTCTAGGTACAGGTCTCCGCGACTTCCTACGTACATCAATTACCGTTGCACCTCCCTCAGCCGACGACGCAAGTGGTAAACGACGCTTCGAGAGTAAAGATGCAGAAGGCAGACGAGTTGTACACGCCACAAGATTCGACGCACAACTCCATGTCATTCATACACAGACATCAAACTTTACATCGGATCCTATAGATGACGAATTTGCAAGTTGGAAAGAGAGCTTTGATATTCAAGCTAAGACGGACGAGATTGCGAAGGATTTGGCACAGTTTGAAGAGCTGAGGAGGACGATGGAGAAGTTGGTGCCCGAGCAAGTCGAGTATAAGACTTTCTTCACCCGTTACTACTTCCTGAGACATGTTGTCGAGACTGAAGAGAGGAAGAGGAAGGAGCTATTGAAGGGAATGGGCAAAGTGGACGAAGAGGAAATTGGATGGGGTGATGAAGATGACGAAACTGAAATCGAGGAAAAGAACGCAGCGATCACAACACCATCAGCAAAAGAAATAACAGTCGTTGAACCAGAAAGCAGAGGCTCAACAACACTAACAATACCAAACGAGCAATCCACAACGACAACAAATGTAGCATCTGACTTGCTCAAACCTGCAGAGTCACGTCGATCGAACGAACACTCCGTTGCTGATAGTGATGCAAGCTACGACATCCTCAGCAGCACTACTACGAGCCGTGGTCCAGGTACACCAGCACCACCGATTTCAGAAGGCAAGGACAAGGCTCAGGACAAGACGAAATCGAAATCGGCAGAAGAGAGCGATGATGATGATTGGGAATAACAGAGTGGGGAAGAACAGCACAGAAATAATATGGATGTACTGAAACCAGGAGAGTTGAAACTGTTAAAATTTATCAATACAATCAAGCTCTCTTGCTCGCTAGTCTGGGGAAGACTCCCGCGAGTACAGTAAGCTAGCTGGCTGGCTGGCTGGCTGTTCGACGAGCACCACATGGAGTTGCATGACTCCTCAGAATGTGAAGCTGTATAACCTGGAATGGAATTACCTTGACCTGAGTTGTATAAATGCGAGCTGCGATAATATCCACAGAATGAGGGCTCGATTTAGACATCCCTGAGATAGACTATGTCGCGCCCACCCACCCACCCCCTCCGCACCGCCGGCCACCACCTCCCCCGCCCACGGGGCTCGATTTGTTACTTAGCAGTTTGTGTAACACGGCGTTCGTAGGGACGTCGTTAAGCTTAACGCTGGCGTTGGTAGGTAGGTAGGCAGGCAGGCAGGCAGCTCTCAAGTTTTGGTTTTTGTTATATTCCATTATTATGTTCTGAGCTGTAGCAGCGATGCAGCTATCAATTCTTGAATTTGGTTGTCGAAGAGTGATATCCTGGAGAGTTTTCAATTTCCTGTTCCTGCTGATAAGGAAGGCTATTGTAGTCTAGGCGAACACACTGTGGCTGCCATGCTATAGCAGGGCGGTCCTTATACCACTGGCCGGCGGCGGCGGTGGGAGTGGGTGGGCGGGTGGCAGGGCGGTCCATAATCTCGTTCCTTGTTGTTTATTACTTATTGCTTGTTGATAGTCACACAAGAGCATCACAGAGTAGGAGTAGAACCAGGGGCAGGAGTAGCTTCTTTACAGAGCAGGAGTAGGAGTAGAGTAGGAGTAGCCTCTTTGTTCCGTCTAGTCTAATTCGACCGCACACTAGAAATGGGCGACCCAATATCGCTCAATTCGTTATCACTCCCAAGCACGCTGCCGCCAATTTCATCAATCTTCTCGCACCAGCTGCGACTCGTTGGCCAATACAGCGGAGACTGTGACTTCGTTGTTGTCGTCTCTGTCGTTGTGCTGTTGCTGTTGAAACTGGAGTATGACGACTCGTCGGACGCATTCATGTACTCGGACTCAGGTGAACATCTCTCTACCTCCTGCGCTATAGGAACCACAGCCGTCTTCTCGCTGTCAGGCATGGTCTCAGTCGTTCGTGCAATTCCAATATCTCTCTCTTCGTCACCATCATCAAGGCGGACGAAACTATCTTGCATTTGTGTCTTGCGCCATATGGATGATCGTGATGGTTGTTGCTGCATCATACTCCTACTACAACGACGGTGGGAATGGTGGAAGGAGAGGATAGTACTTGGTGCGAATGGTGCTTGATTGGTCTGAACGTTGTTGTTGTTGTTGTTTTGGTTTGAGTTTGACTCTAAGGAGTTGTTGTTTTGAGAGGGGAGGAGGGTGCGGAAGTAAATCTGTGGTTGGCGTTAGTATGGATGCTTTGGTTGAGGAGAGAGGCATGGGATGGAACGTGGTGGAAGAGAGAGAGGGTTGGTGGGTTGGAATGGGAAAGGGAAAGAGGGATGAGTGATACCTTTAATGCAGGAGCTGAAGCGCAGATTGTGCCGACCAGAAGCTCAGTGGTTGTCCAGGCTAGTGTATCTCGGGCGATATCTATACAGATACGTCAGTATCTGTACCTCTACCTCCTTCTCTACCTATTTCGTCAACATGACAACTTTGTCACATTCTCAGGCCAACAACCTCTCTACTCTCTCTCTCTCTCTTTGACACATCTCTCTCCTCCCTCTCACACACACATTCCCCCTTCTCATTAAAAAAATAAACCAATAGCAAAAAGCACTTACAAGTAACATCATACGTCCGATAATACATGACAAACAGATAATAAAACCGCATCACACCAGTGATACACACCAGAAACCCCAACGCGAAGATGGCGCCTAAAGCCATTTTCTGTCTTGAGGGGAGTGCTAGACTCCAGAAGAGTGTAAAAGGAAGGGAGGTTGTTAAGAAGTCCTGGGAGATGGGAGAGGGATGTCAGTGGTGAGTCTTATGGGTGGTACCTGAAGAGGGGGGAAGTTGTTGGTTGGAGAGCGGATGTGTACGCATGCTGGTAGAAGGGGGGGAACAGTATACTGCATGGGTACTTTATGGAACTGTTGACACGATGTGATAGTTGTACAGTATGCGAATAATGAATCCAAGTATATGTGCAAGAACTAGCGACGTACCTGTATGACACTGATTCCAGTATTCCATAACAAACTCGCTCCTTCGTCTACGCAAGTAAAGTCTTTGTGTGGTAGCATGTATTTGTAGATTTGTGTCCAAAAGGCACTCTACAAACAGTCGTAAGAATATAGGTTAGCTTGTGAGATTGGTAGCCGTTGTCGTATGCTTCTTCTTCTTCCTCGCGCTTTTGCCCTAGTCTTTCCATCTTCTCGTTCTCCATTGCCTGACTAGATCTTCTTCTCCCGAACTCATCTTTGCTTCTACCTGTTGTTATACCACATCTTCTTTCTCGTTGCCTTGTTTTTCTCCTTCCTTCGCGCCAAACAAAAACACGAAAGAGAAAATAAAAACTCACAAAAGGCCGACAAGTCAAACACAACACCACAGTAAACACTCCCAAATACACCACAATAAACGCCATGCTCGCCCGGACCATCGCGATATACCTTGACGTCATCGAGTCTCGAGCTAGTCGTGTGTAGAAGCACAAAATTGAGAGTTTTATCAGGCTGGAGGCCCAGAGGAATGTTATTTCTGTTGCGAAGACGACCTAAACAAATATTATATTCATGTTAGTAGTGAAGGAGAATGAGAAGCGGAAGAGGAAGTGATGAGAGGGGTTTGAGGAGAAGGGTGAGGAAAAGGGTGAGGGGGAGATTGGATTACTTTTCTTGCTTCAATGAGCGTGGTAATATCTAGATCCCAGATATGTTGACCGAATCCGTATTTTTCGAGACCTGCGTAGACGTCTGTCAGACACTATGAACGAAGTAATGTACTTGGGTGGAAGGAAAGACCTAATGAACTAACAACGACCATTCCTATCGTCGGCACCTATATATCACCCGAAAAGTCAGTCTTATCACTCATACCCCATGCATCAAACCATACTCATCATCAATAACGAATCTTCTCACACTCACCAAACTACCCAAAAGCAACCAATCATCCATCCCATAATTCCCTCTCAACCACCTCGCCCTCATCCTTGCCGCCATAACCAACACACACAAGAACAGTAACACGCATAGCCAGATGACAGTGCCATGTCGTGCACTAGCTGATGCTGGGACGGTGCCTTTTTCAGGCCAGGACAGGATGATGGAGAGAGGGGGGTGTTGACCTCCTGGCATTGTGGAGATGTATTGTAGAAATAAATGAGATATGCAAGGATCGGTGGATAGAATTGGAGGTATGCAAGGAGGAGTAATACTACGAATGGATATGCAGATGATATAAGAAATATGCAAGGGAGGAGAGATATGAAGAGTAAATATGTCTTGCCGTACATATCATGTACACAGGACCCTCGAGGGAGGTAGCCAAGTAGCCACAAGGTTTAGTGGCATCATTGGCTTGGAGGACAAGGCTTCGAGCCGTCATGGCGTATAGGTTACGTTTTGAATCAGTTACAGTTGACAGGTACGGCGGGGTTTGTTTTTTGCTTTTTGTGCATTTCAGGCTGAGCTGGAGCGAGCCATTGAGGGTCCAGGGATCGTGATTTGTGCTGTTTTTTTCTGTTTTGTGATTGAAGCATAGCCTCGTCTATTCCGATCATTATCTTTCGTTTTTCAAGGTACCTGTTTCCTTCATAGCCTGGCCAGGCTAAAGGCCACGAATCATATAAGACAACAGACAGTCCAGTGACAAGCGACAAGAGTGACAAGTCAGGCCCACGCTCAGGCCGACTCGACAAGCAACGCCAGCGTGTCAAACTGCACCGAGCACTTGACACGTCGTCCGTAAGCGGGGATCGACTCAAGTACCTGCATGGCCGAGCACGGTCTTCACGCGCGTGCTTGGAAGACGGGACGTAGCGTGCAGATGAAACGTACCTGAGGAAAGTTTGACGAATTAGATGGGTGAAATGGGATAGAATCTACCGCGGGCCCTGGCGGGACTGAAGGCCGGGCTTTGTTGGGGTTAGTCTTGGATGCTGGGCGGGGATCAATTGGGTGTGAGTGAGCTACTGCAGAACATTGAGGGAGAAAAGAATGGAGAAGGAGTGGAGCAATGGTGATGATGATATAAGATGGTGACAACAGGCTGCCACATTCGAATGTTCAGTCTCCAATGAATCTCCTAATTCACCTTTTAGTGACATACATACCCCTCACGTATCTAGCGAAGCGAAGCGAACCAAAACAACTACCCAAAATACCACTACATTTACATCTACTACATGCTACCACTTCTGCGTACTATTGCCTTCAACAGGCTGAGCCATTTCATCCGCCCAATCGCCGCTGGGTGTCGGTTTGTCCCACTCAGGTTTTGTTGCTTCTGTTGCCTTTGTTTGTGTTGTTGTTGTTGTTGTTGATGTTGATGTTGATGCTCCCCATGCACTACTACCAGTGTTGGTGTTCTTTGTTGCTGCTGAGCCAAGTGCTGGAAAGTCTTCGGTGGTTGCGTTGAAGCGATTCGGAGTGTTTGCGCCTGAACCTCGACCCCTACCGCGTCCTCGTCCGCCTAGTCCTTCATAGCCTCCACCTCGTCCTTCATATCCTCCTCTTCCTCTGCCTCCTCGTCCTCTTCCTCCTCCGCCACCACGATACTCGTCGCGTTGACGATCTTCGAACAAGTCCGGTCGTGTAGATGACTCTCCTGCCTCGGAAGGTGGTGGTATGCTTCCCGTCCATCCTACCGCATCCGTACTCTCACCCCATCCAGGCGCTACATCTTCACTTCCAGCAACAGGCGTCCTCGAACCACTACTAACAACAACACCACCAAACGCCCCCCTCCTAAACTGACTCCTCCTCCCATCCCTCTCCTCCTCCATACTCTTCTCCGTATCCCACTCTCTCCCGCCCATCGCCATCAACTTCCTCGCCGCATTCTTCTCCCGCTCCTTATCCATCTGCTGTCGATTCCTAAACTCCTCCGCCCGTTTCACTTGCGCTTGGATTTCTCGTTCGCGGAAGGATGCTTCGTCTGCCGCGGCGCGTTCGTAGTCGGCGGTGCGTGTGGCGTTTTTGAGCTTCATGACTGCCATGCGTTCTGTGAGCTCTTCTTCGGTTAGTTTGGCTTTTTTAAGACCGCCGGTTTTGCTGCGGTCGCCGCGGACGGCTTCGATGCGGGGGCGTGTGGGTGTGGGTTCGTCGGTGGTTGGTGGTGGTGGGTTTGTGTCGTCGGTGGTGGAAGTTGGGTTCGTGGGTGATGTCTCTTCTAGTCTCACGTCTGTGTATGTCGTAGGACGAGCAGTAGCAGCTCCAGCAGGTTCTTGTTGGAAGCCTCCTGTACCTCTTCCTCCCCTCCCTCGTCCTCCTCTACCTTCACCACGGGGTACAGATGTGACTGGTTCTTGAGGCGGGGGAACATGTTGAATTGGTTCAAAGTCGTCGTCAAAGAGGTCGAGATCATCTTGTGCTCTTGTTTGCGATGCGAACTCGTCTTCATCGGGGTAGGATTGTGGAGTGAAAGCTTGTTGTGGTGTTGGTGCGGGTGAAGGAGTAAAGCTGTATTCTGGGGCGGCGGGGTTGAGAGTGAATGTAGATTTCTGGCCTAGTGTCAGTTGGAGTAGAGTATATTGGTAATTAGTGATATAGATATACTGACAGGTGTGTCCTTTGCAGGATCAGTGGCCCATTTTGAGGATTCCATGTTGAGCAATATGATAATGATGGTAGATAGATGGAAATGGGACAAGCCAGACAGCGTAGACTTTATATATCTTGAGCCGAGCAATACAATCTGAGCGCAAAGATGTGACACCAAGGTGAAACAAAAGAGACCCCGGACCTAAACGCGACCACCGAAGACTTTCCAGCACTTGGCTCAGCAGCAACAAAGAACACCAACACTGGTAGTAGTGCATGGGGAGCATCAACATCAACATCAACAACAACAACAACAAC
>Ga0115848_100473_pt2 | contig 15061 bp, 16 predicted proteins | sample InSIn3gowninarea_FD_83862 | JGI IMG/M metagenome (GOLD analysis project Ga0115848, IMG submission 83862) | reverse complement strand
AATCTCTCCATACTTCGCATGCCTAGATGACTTGTTCATTTGGCAGCTACGACATTTCTGAACGTATGCCGTAACCTTTGCTTTCATCTGTGGGAAGGCAAAGTTGCGTCGTATGATCTCGATGGTTTTGGTAATGCCAGGGTGCCCGTGTATCGGATCGTCGTGGTGATCTCGGATGCACTGCTCCTGGTGTTTTTCCGGTACTTGGTATTTGTCGTGTGAGATGGGAAATTCCTCTTCATCATCCTTCATGATGCGCAACACGGCATTAAACTCATGTGTCCGTGCGCTAAGTGTTCCATCTGTGTTGGTTTGGAGGATGCTGTGTACGATTGCCTCCTTACCTTCCATGTAGTCAATTCTCCTGCTGAGCGCGTCCGCTCTGCCATTGTCTTTGCCTGGGGTGTACTGGATTTTGAATTTATACTGACCGAGAAGTTCTGACCATCGCACTTGCCTACGGTTAAGAACTTTGGTGGTTGTGAAAGTCAAGAGGTTCTTATGATCCGTGAGGATAGTAAGCGAGGGTGCTCCTTCGGCGTAAACTCTCCAGTGTTGCAGGGCTGCGACTATGGCGAGAAGTTCTTTGTCATGGATGTCGTAATTCTGTTCTGCTGGTGTCATCTTGCGCGAATAGTAAGCCACAGGGTGTCGTTTCCCTTCGTGGTCTTGCGTAAGACATGCTCCAATCGCTCGGTCGGATGCATCGGTCTCGATGTGGACTGGCTTTCCTGAGTCAAACATTCTCAGAGTAGGTCCATCGATGCATGCCTGTTTGAGTGCTTCGAAAGCTTTCTGTTGCCGTTCTTTCCATATGAATGGAGTATCCTGCTTCGTGAGTTCCACGAGCGGTAACGCTGTCTGGGAGTAACCTGATATGAACTTCCTATTGTAATTGGCAAGTCCAAGGAACGATTGTACTTCTTTGAGATTCTTCGGAGTAGGCCATTCTTTGATGGATGTGATCTTCGCAGGATCGATCCGGATACCATCGACTCCAATGATGAAGCCGAGGAATTCGGTTTCCTTGACGTGAAATTCACATTTCTTCGGGTTTGCCTTAAGTCTCCGTTCTTGAAGCTTGGTCAAGACTTGTTGTACATCTTCGACGTGTTGTTCCAGGTTTCCGTCGGTGTAGATCAGGATGTCGTCGAGGTATGCAACAACCGTCCTGTCTAGGTATTCTCGTAGCGTGTCATTGATCATCATCTGACAGGTAGCCGGGGCGTTGGTAAGACCAAATGGCATGACTAGGTACTCGTAGTGCCCGTAGCGTGTTCGAAACGCGGTCTTCCATTCTTCTCCCTCCTTCATTCGAATAAGGTTGTAGGCTCCTTTGAGATCAATCTTTGAAAACCACTTGGCCTTTGAAAGGCGGTCCTGTAGTTCTTCAATATTTGGCAGTGGGTAACGATTCTTGATGGTGATATCGTTAATCTTTCGGTAATCAACGCACAGTCTCAGACTGCCGTCTTTCTTTGGTGCAAACAGAATTGGGTAACCTGCAGGGGATTCCGATTTTCGGATGAATCCTCGTGCCAAGTTCTCGTCCAGGTATTCTCGAAGCGTCTTGAGTTCTTTTTCGGATAACGCATAGATGGGTCCAAATGTGGGTTGCTTCCCTGGTTCGAGTCTGATTTCGTGATCCCACGGCTGATGCCTAGGTAACGCATTGGCGTTCTCCTCTTCCTGAAACAAGCGTTTCCATTTGCTGTATTGTTCAGGGATATCAGAAGGTACGTGACTTCCTTCAATAACTCTCGCTTCGTGGCCCGTCTGACCTCCAAGATCGGTGCCTGCGGAGTCGGTATCATGTCGTTTTGATGATGCCTTAGTCGAGGTGGCAGCAACACATGCTGTTCTGGCCTTGGTTTGACCCTTCCTCTCATCTGCCACCGAACGCTGCCGGTGCGCAGGTCGCGAGTCGACCACGCAGTCGCACTCCTGAAACCTCAACATTCTTGATTTCCAGTCGATTGTTGGGTTATGTTGCCTCAACCAGGGCATTCCTAGGACGATGTGGTGATTGGCCATTTCCACAACGTCTAAGATGATGTCCTCATGGTGCCGTTGGGTAACTAACTGTAGAGGTACCGTTTCCTCTGATACACCGGGTAGTGCTGAGCCGTCTACAGCAACTAATTCGTACCCGTGTTCCTTCGATTGGGTAGCTAGTCCGAATCGGTTGACCGTCGATGTTGATATGAAGTTTCCGCTCGCTCCGGAATCTATCATTGCATACAGTCTTTTTCCTTGTACGGTAACTGGTGTACGGAACACCGTTGTTGATGATGTTGATGCTAGGGCTTGGATCGTGTTGCATTCTCTTTGGCTGCCCTTGCCAAGAGAATCTACTCTTTTCCCGAATCGATGTTGACAGGTAGGTTAGCAAAGGTGACTTTGCCGTTGGCTTTCGTGCCTGTCTCTAGTTCGTGGAGGTGTCGTTCGTACAGCACTCGTTGTTGCTGTTGAGCTTGTGCGTATCGAGATCGGAGCAAGTTAATGCCATCTCGCATACTCTTGTTGACACGTTCTCCAGTGGGAATAATGTATCCTGCAGGTGCAAAGGTACTCCCGAGTGGTGGCCTTTCCTGAATGAAAGCCTTGAAGTCGTAGTCGACTACCACCAAACGATGTTCCCAAAATGCCTTGCGGATTTGATCCAGCATGTTATCGAAGTTGTGAGGGTGTAAGAATCTCTGTCCGTTGATCACCGGGAATGCTTCCTCTCCATGTTTCATCATGACGTTGAACATCTTGGTGAAACAGGATGGAACATAGGCATGTAGTACTTCAATGCCTTCCTTGTTGCTGCAAAGGTGATCATGGTCGTTGTCGTCGTCATCGGTAGATTCTTCTTCTGATTCTTCCTCACTGTCGCTAGTGTCCTCCTCGGGATCGCTTTCGACGTCGTCTTCTTCGATTTCTCCTTCCTCGAGATCGTCTTTCCTTGAAATGACGTTACAATAGCCTTTTCCTCTGCCCCTGGGTCTAGAGGGAAACCATCCGGATCCCATCTTGGAACTGTAGTGGACCAGGCAGCTGTCGTCGTAGCATGCGGTCCAACTAAGTAGTCCATGGCGATCCTGTTCGAGCTTCTCGGGCTCTGGCTTCGGCTTCTCGGGTTCTTTGCGCTCTGGCTCGTTGCTCGAGCGGCGCTGCATCATGTTGAATTGTCTTCGAGGCACCCTGTTCTTCGAATGACAATCCCTTGCCATGTGGCCTTTCTTGCCACATCCATAGCAAGTCATCGAACTCTTCCCTTTGAACTGCTTCCTCCCATTCGATCGTCGACCTTCGGTGACATCTAGTTCCATCGGCATGGGTCCGTAAGGATCCTGGCACTGATTGTTGCGATTGCCGAAGTTGTTTCGTCCTTTGTTGTTACTGCGGTATGGAACGTATCCCGACTTGCCTCGAGGGGCAACGTCGTGACGTTTCTCCATAGCACGTTCGTAAAGGTTGTCGTCGATTTCGATCGTTGCACGGATGAGGTCGTCGAGACTCTCGATTTTCATGCCGGCTCTCATGAGCTCGTCCTTGACATTCTCCTTAAGACCACGTCGATACATAGTCATCAGGGCGGAGTCATCCCAATCGGTAATCTGGGCATACTCCTGGAATTTGGCGGCATAATCGGATGCTGAAGTGTGTTGACGGACATGCTGAATAAGGCGTACAGCGACTTTGTCCTCGTTAGAGATGCCAAAGATACGGCGGATCTCTTCCTTGAACTTGGTGAAGGTAGAGAGGATACCATCAGTATCTCCCTGACCATTCAAGAACTTCATAAGCATCGGTTTCATCCAGTGCTGGGCTCTTCCTCGGAGGTAGGTCGTAGCAAACAAGGTTTTCTTGTTAGGTTCAATCGGAGTGAACTGAAAGTAGATGTCCATCTGAGTGAGCCAATCGTCAAGCCCCTGACGGTCCCCATAGTAGAGATCGGGCTTGGCGACCTTGCTGTCGTCGCGGGTGGTGCTGGTGGTGCGGGTTCCACCAACCTCGCTAGGTGTACCTCTCGGGGTGCTGGTGCTTGAGTGACTCATTCTGAGGGCGTTCAAAGTTGTTATGGCCAACTATCTGGGATGAGATAATAGGTCACGGGGTTGGACTCGTGAAGCGGAGTGTCAAGCGAAGTGAAGCAGGTAGTGTGTGTAGTAGTGTATACCAAAGGGACTGTTGGAATAACTAATTGAGTTGAACGCAGGACTACCTAAGGTCGTCCTGCCTACCTATATACTTGATAGATAATGAGTGTATGTATGTTGCTCTGTATGCTCTGCTGTGCTCTGTAGAGCAGAGCAGCAGAACAGAGCAGAGCAGATGGCATGTCATGCAGAGTGCTCTGTTCCGCCAAGGTGCGGGGAACAACAGAGCAGGCTGCGCGACCCTGTCATTGGCAGGATCGTAACAGTAATGTTTAGGTCGATATCTAAGCTAGTCGACTACGTTTTTAAAGCTCCTACTCGTACTAATAGTAACGACGAATAATAAGCTATCTAATCTCTCGAGAAGGTCGTTTAAGGGTGCTATAACCGTTCCTAACCGCGTCTCGCTACTTAGTAGCGATCTCGAAGAGCACTTCGAAGTAGCGACCCTTATAGATAAAGCAAGCGAGACTACGCTAAGCATATATATAGTATCGGTTCGGCGTAGGGTAGCGCTAATACTAAGTAACTATATCCTAGAATAGAGCACGTTCCTCGAAGTAAGTAGATATTTACTATCGAGAGCGTTTAGATCGACGACTACGAGGAATAGTAGTAAGTGTTACTATAATAGCTAGTATAGAGGCTTCGTACGAGGGAGGCTACTCTAGCTCTAGCTCTATGCTAGTAGAAGTCTATATAGACTCGATTATAATAGATAGATCCTTTATGCCACTTCTTGCGTTATAGCGAATAAGATCCATTACTTTTTCCTAGCGTTTACTAGCTCCCTCGACCCTAGCTAAAGTTACTACTTTAGTTATACGAGCTCCTCGAGCTCCGGTCGATAATAGTAGGGCTCGGATCTTCTATAGTAATGCGATATAGATATCTCGAGTTCTAAGTAATAGCAATATAGTTGTATCTATCTCTTTAAGAACCGTAGCCTAGGGCTTACGCGTATTAATAACGTTAGTATCGTCTTCCGACACTTTTTCGCGGCCCTAACGACTATCGAACTAAAGCTTAAATGCTACGGGTAGTAGAGCCGTAGTAGTAGTAATACTAGTAGTAGCGGTAATCGAATTTAGTAATACTCTGCTCGCGCTAACGGTCTGCTTAGGTATATAAAGGGGTCTACGAACTTTAGTGACTTTCCGAGTAGTAGTTAGTACGTAAGAGCGGACTAGGGCTAACCTTATAGACGGCTTCGTAGGTAGCTTTAGACCCGCTAGAGCCTATATCTTAGTCTTTTTTAAAGTGATTATTGTTCTCTCTTTTCCTAACGTGTTCGTAGTATTAGAAAGAGGTTTCCTCTTTTATATAGGAGTTTTTAGAAGTCGTTATAGTTATTAGGTAGACGTAGTTCGTTTATTGTTAACCCTAGAGCGCGTCGGAGTTAGGGGTATAGGCGCATTAACAAGCCGATTTAGCGTAACACTACGCGTACTTCGAGCTAGCCTCGTAGAGAGACTAACTTTAGCATTATCTTCGAACTATATAAGCTTTTGACCGGTCTTTATTAAGTGATAGGTTAGTACTAGAGAGGGTAGTAGCTCTAAGAGCTCGGATTCGACTATAGGTGTGTTTCTAGCTTCCGACGTAGATTGCGAGCGCGTACGACGGCCGGAGTCGTTTATAACGTCTAATATGGCTTGAGCGTCTTAAGAAGTAGTCATATCGATGATTTTAATGGTTTATTTCGACGTGGTTATAGTGTTGTTGAGCTAACTAGAAGGGAAGAGACCCCCAACGGTATGAAAGTTCAGAGTCGACGCGCTCGGATCCCCACGACTTCTGACCCTGAGAATACGACCCCGCACTTTTGCTTGTCTGTCTGTTGTTGACCTCTCATCGGAACACACTGATAGATGAGAGATTGGAAGTCGCCAAATCTTAGCATCACACGTATAGAAATGTGGTTTGTTAGAGACATGGAGTTGATAGGAGGTCAGGGTTGCTAGAAAAGCGCGAAACGACCCGTCTTGGCGTGTTTCCATCGCTCCTTCCAATTTGACCGAATGACCTCTTGTTCACTAGGTATACCAATTCTTCTCTTCCGATTCACATCTTCTTTCAACCGTTATCAAACTGTTTTACAAAAGTCGACAACCAAGTGTGGGACACAACATACAACCATGTTTGCCCTCAATCGGCTGACCGCGTCCGCATTTCATGTTTTTCGCTACAGATCTGCTCCAGCCATCCAGTCGTTTTGCCATGGCTTCACCTCGACCTCGTCAAACTGCGATGATGACAAGAAGCAACGGAGAAGAGAGTACAACGCAAGATACTATCTCGAAAACAGAGAGAGATTGAGAGAAGCCAAATCCAAGCGGTATCACAAAAATATCGAAGAGACCCGACAGAAGAACAATGACTATCTCGACAAAATGGAGAAAGAGGATCCCGAGAGATTTGAACGTCGCTTGCGTCAAATCCACGAAAGGCTTGCCTCGAAATACAGAGATCCTGAATGGCGTCAACGTGAACTCATTCGCAGAAAACAGCAGTATCGTGACAATCACGCTTACAAGCAGAGATTGGCGATGGGAAACTGGTTGGTCCGCAGATGCCCTGACCCCGGAGCTTTCACGTGGAAAACTCATACTCCAATCGTGTATCCTGAGGTGGTCTGACATACTTGTGCTTCCTGTAAGATACGCCGTCGTAGAAGGAGACTGTGGTGGAGGCGGAACTCGACGGATCCCGAGAAACAGACGGACTCACAAGATAAGGATCAAACAAATCCAGCAAATCTTGAACTCTTCGAATGCCACGGATGCTACACAAAAGACATGAGCGATATGGGCCGCGTGATGCTTGTCGGCCACGAAAACCATGTTTTCGGCATTGGAATGAAGTACCCTGCGCCATGAATTACTGAAACGGTATTTTCGCAGGTATGTATTGTCATGTGGCAGTTCAGATGACAAGCTAATAACACATATGGAAAGGTGGATCAACCCAAAGTCAGCAAGCCAGTGACTTTGTGGCTTGCTCTCCTATCCAGTGGAACAGATATTCATTGTTGCGCTTCCACTTACGCAACGCTTGTTCTGGATACGACTTGTGCATTTCTACAGCACGGACACCACATGGCCGCAAGAGACAAACAGGCTTGGCCGGTACGTGAGAGGGCTACACGTATTACGCCTTCCAACACTCGCAGGGTGAGTCGGTAGATGTCGGAGAGGGAGTGGACAAAACTCATCAGTTGGTTCTAGAAGAGTTGTTAGACCAGGAGGTGCTGTCAGCAGAAACAGAAACAGGAAGGTAGATGGTGAGAATTACATGAGCCGAAGTCTTGGTCTGATTTTGCTGCCTTGCAATTCAGTACTGATCGTGGTCAACAGAAACGCGGTACATGACACAGAGCAATAGGAAACATGAAGAGAATGATGGGTGGGAGATAGGTGTTTGACTCGTGTTTGATTCTTTTATGTTCAGTCGAGAACGTCGTCTCTTGGACTTCGGTTTCTTCGGCTTCAGGAAGTTCTTGACTTTGTCTAGCTTCCATGCCGCATCCTGGATATCTGCAAGTAACCAGAAGTACACCATTGATATGAGCGTACTGTGAGAGGAGTATAGCATTGGTCAGGCTTCGCTCTGAAACCAGTAGTCGAATCTTGAATCCGATTGTGTTCGTAAGGCGAAGGTCGGGCCGTATCTCTTCTGTGTTACGAGATGAAGTGTCTGATGGCCCGGTGTCCTGGACGCTGGGTGTGGGGCGGGCGTCGATGAGGCATCTTGGGCTTGTATTGTGCAATCGTCCGAGCTCGTTGACCTCAACCCATCTCAGCCATCTCTTGATCTTGTGCTTCATCCATGGGTTCCTTGGGTTCCTGAGCTTCATGGAATTGGATGGCGTCATCGATGTAGGAGAGGACGGCGCCGACACTGTCTTCGTCTTGGGCGTCAAGCTTGAGGAAGGAAACCATGGCAAAGTCATCGATGAGCTGACCAACAGCACGGTTCAGCTTGTTGAATGAAGAACCGGCCATAACGCTTTGGGAGTCTGTAACATCGTCTGGGTCGTCGGTTTCTTGGTAGTACAGGCCAGTGGTCGGGTCTTCGTCGAGCAGGCTGACATCGGGGTCAATGAAACGTTTGAGGTCTTTCTTTGCGACGGTGCCTTTGACGAGATCCATCTTGCTCAGTATGTTGACGTGGGGGACCTCGAGCATGAGCATGGCACTCATAGCACTCAGGGTTCCGGCAAAGAACTTTGCGCGATCTACGACGAAGGTGGCTTCCAGCAGGTAGGCGGCGCAGAGGTTGACGTTGAGGCTGCCTCTGGTCAAGTTTTTGACGAGAGAGGGCAGAATTGGCACATGTGTATACAGCTCGATTTGACCAGGCATATCGATAATGATCAGGTACTCTTCACCCACCTCTTCCAGCGGGTCGGTGATGAAGTCCATGTTTTCCAGAAGGAATTCAAAGCAGTAAATCAGACCGCCATTGGGGCCGAGATGCATTTCTTCCATGACATCTTCGAGGGTAATGAGCTCTCTGATGTCGAGATCAGGCTCATAGACAAACTCCTCGGCAGCCGGGTCGAGGTTGATATAGAAACATGAGCGACGCGAGTTGCGCAAGTGACCGATCAGGGCCGAGCAGAAGGTCGTCTTGCCGGCGCCAGCAGGACCGATGGCCAACACACCGTACTTGGACATGACTGGAGGTGGCTGATGATTTCTTTGAGCAGCAGGTCTCGAGCTCTCAAAAAATGGGTTGATATTGTTCGCGCTCGCAGGGAAATTTGCGCCAAGGAGGTGATAATCGCGTCATGTTGGGTTCGGCATTTGGCTTCTGCAAATCCTGCCGCAAAATCCAATCTGGTCTCTAGCCCCATCTGCTGCCCCAGCCCGACACGGACTATCTTTTCTTTCAACGCATTCCACTGTCTCCCCTCTTCTCTCTTCTGCCATCCCCTCAGTACAAGAGTCATCTGTCCCCCCTAGACGATTGACCTTCTCTACTCCTCTCCCTTCCTTTCTACCTGCATCTTTTTCGTGCCCCTCCCCCACCTTCACATTCAAGATGGTCCACACCAACGGTAACATTAAGGGTAACACCTTCCTCTTCACTTCCGAGTCCGTCGGCGAGGTGTGTATCCTCCAATGAAGCTTCGTAAGCGAGCGCGCAGTACTGACAGGCTTCAAAGGGTCACCCCGACAAGATTGCCGACCAGGTCTCAGACGCCGTCCTCGATGCCTGCTTGAGAGAGGACCCCCTCTCCAAGGTTGCTTGCGAGACTGCCACCAAGACCGGCATGATCATGGTCTTCGGTGAGATCACCACCAAGGCCCGTCTCGACTACCAGAAGATCATCCGTCAGGCCATCAAGGACATTGGTTACGACAGCTCCGACAAGGGTTTCGACTACAAGACCTGCAACGTCCTCGTTGCCATCGAGGAGCAGTCGCCCGACATTGCCCAGGGTCTCCACTACGAGGAGGCTCTCGAGAAGCTCGGTGCCGGTGACCAGGGTATCATGTTCGGTGAGTTTGTCCTGAAAGGCCACTTTTCACAATCGCGCTAATTTCTTCCTCAGGTTATGCCACTGACGAGACCCCCGAGCTCCTTCCCCTCACCATCCAGCTCGCTCACAAGCTCAACGCCGCCATGACCAACGCCAGAAACGACGGCTCTCTTCCCTGGTTGAGACCCGACACCAAGACCCAGGTCACCGTCGAGTACGAGCACGACAACGGTGCCGTCATCCCCAAGCGCGTCGACACCGTCGTTGTTTCCGCCCAGCACAGCCCTGACATCACCACCGAGGAGCTCCGCAAGGAGATCCTTGAGAAGATCATCAAGAAGGTCATCCCCGCTAAGTACTTGGATGACAAGACCATCTACCACATCCAGCCTTCAGGTCTCTTCATCATTGGTGGTCCCCAGGGTGATGCCGGTCTTACTGGCCGTAAGATCATTGTCGACACCTACGGTGGTTGGGGTGCCCACGGTGGTGGTGCCTTCTCCGGAAAGGACTACTCCAAGGTCGACCGTTCCGCTGCCTACCTCGCCCGCTGGATCGCCAAGTCCCTCGTCAAGGCTGGCCTCGCCCGTCGTGCCCTCGTCCAGCTCTCGTACGCCATTGGTGTTGCCGAGCCCCTCTCCCTCTTCGTTGAGCACTACGGTACCTCCGAGAAGTCCTCCGAGGAGCTCGTTGAGATCATCCGCAAGAACTTCGACCTCCGTCCCGGTGTCATTGTCAAGGAGCTTAACCTCACCAACCCCATCTACAACCGCACTGCCAAGAACGGTCACTTTAGCGACCAGACCTTCACCTGGGAGCAGCCAAAGGAGCTCAAGTTCTAAGCATGTCATGTCGTTGGTTGACTTCATGTTCGGATTCTTGTGTTTTTTTCTAAAAAGCTTGCTGTAAAGCTCTGTGCGAATGGAGTCGACAGCAAGCACGGCGTTCAACGGTTATTTATTTGGGAAGGGAAACCTACATCAAACCCTGCGGCTCACTCTTTCTTGGAGCGCAGGTCAGCCAGACTTCGAGGCAATGTGTTAAGGGGGTATTCAACATAGACTCGGGTTGGCTGTAACGTGCTATGCATGCATCTAGCTTCAGGCTTTCGTATAAGGGCTGAGTCTGAGTGAGCTTACCTTCCACCGTAAGACTCTGTGAATAGAGAAATCTTCTCATCATGAGGTTTGTATTGAGGGAACTCCTCAAACCAAGTCTGGGCAAAGTGCCAAAAAGCGACAGCCGCGTGCTGCGTGCTGTTGGCAGTAGCCGAGATGTTCTGGCTACTAGAAGTTCCAACCAAGAAAGTAGCGTTCTGGTCGGGAACACCTTCGCTGAAATCGCCAAGTTTGATGGCATCGGGGCCTTCATTGTCGGCAAGTAGGTTGACAGTGATGTTGGTGAGGACGTCGTATGAATAGCCGACCTGGTTAGGCTGGTCGATGTACAGAATGTTGACCTTTTGCGTGTCGTTAGCAGTGTGCTTTTAAGCCTGCCGGCCGTATGTCTCACCTCGTTGTTCCACGACCACGGATTAAGGTGGGTACTATTGCTATCGCTGTTGACGAAGCAGGGGCCATTCTCTGAGAGTGCTCCCATCATGGAACTACCTCCGGGTCCACCATTGAGCCAAATCGACAGGGGTGCCTTGTGTGGGTCCTTGCGGGACTCGAAGAACCAGAAGAAGCTATGTTGTGTGAGTACATATATATACATCCTGTAGTCGATCTTACGTGTTGATAGGGTAGTCCTGTCTCTCATGGGTTTCATTGATGCTGTGGGGTGGGAGATGAACATATCCAGAAAAACTGCGAACACCTTCGGTAGTCTCGCAAATGGTGGGCTAGAGGAAGTATCAGCATTTGTGTACTTGCAGAATATGCGAAGTGGCCAATTGACAAAATCAATTGGGGTCGACATGGGTGCATACATACATCAACCTCCTTGTACGATATCTCAATACCTTGATGGAACTTCGACTTGACAGTCTTGACGTCCTCAGGCTTCGGCGGGAATTGGGCTACGGCGGACGAAGCCAGCAACGCGCCTGACAACAAGGCAGAGTTTTTGAGCAACATTGTCACAACAGCAGCTACACCCTTTGTGTATGTGCAATTGTAGAATGGGCTCGATGATGCCTTATGAAGCTATTGGAAATGCTGCGGCCTCAGTTCGTAATCCGGCTTTGGGCAATCCTTCGACGCTATACCTATCTTGGCAGGTGGCTGGTATGGATAGCGACTTCTCAATAATTGTTGCCTAAACACTGTTGGTCTGTTTTCGAGGATGCCTAGGGGTAGCAAATGAGACTTTGTTGCGCGAAAAGTGTGATCGAAGTTAATTCGATGAGATTTGAGAGTAGATGTCGAGCGAATTTCAACAAGAAGTCAATTTTGCCGAACTAGCCACCCTGCTCTTTCTTCCCAATGACTCCCAAGCGATGTGTGATGCTCGGTGTCTAGCTGCAGACCGAATGCATTCTTCGGCACTACGTACTCATACTTGGCAGATGCTTTTCTTTTGGGCGGCAAAACAATGCTTGACAACTGTGATTGAGGAGATCAATGAGTCTCTTCCTACACTTCTTGCTAGACTCGAAGTCATCAACGACCAGATTCGCACTGTCTTTCAACTACACTTGATCTCGCACCTTCTTCAAGTCTTCTGCTCAGATGGCGTCAATCTCGTTCCACATCAAGATCTATTCCGACACCGTTTGCCCTTGGGTCCTCGCATCCACCCACATCATACCAACCTACCAACTGACATCCCACGCAGTGCTACATCGGTCTCAAAACCCTAGAACAAGCAATAACACTTTACCAACGCACCTACCCCAGCGGTTCCAAAGATCTCTTCCACATAACCTGGTCACCTTTCTATCTAGACCCCTCAGCTCCTATCCCAGGCATCCTCGCAGAAACCCGCGTAGCACAAAAAAACGGAGCCGATCGTGCAGAAGGGATTAAACTGCGACTTCGGCGTGTCGGGAAAGCTCATGGTATTGATTTTACTTTCGCTGGTAAAGTTGGGAATACGAGGGATTCGCATCGGTTGATGTATTTGGCTGGATTGAAGGGAGAGGATGTACAGATGAAGTTGGCAAAGGAGTTGTTCAAAGCGCATTTTGAAGGTGACGCTGATATTACTGATCATGTCGTTTTGATCAAGGCTGGAATTGCTGCTGGTATGGAGGAAAAAGTGGTCGTCGCATGGCTGGAGAGTGACAATGGAGGAGAAGAAGTGGATAGAGAGGCGCAAAAAGCCAGGGAGTCAGGAGTGAACTCAGTGCCAACGTTTGAGATTAACGGAAAGAGGCTCGAAGGTGCAGAAGATGTTTCGGCTTTCTATGAAGCGTTCAGTGAAATTAAAGAGACCCTATGCTGATGATGGGAGTCGATCAAAAGATGTCATCGTGTCCATCATGAACTCATCTTATCCCTCGGCGCTTCATCTCCTCCTTCAATTCCAAGAATTCTTTCTTCAGCTCCTCATTGCTATAATCAGCCAGAATTTGCTTTCTGCTCTTCTCTCTCTCCATGTTCGAAGCTTCCACCGGACAACTTGCCCATGTGAATGCAGCATGAACATGCTTGCCAGGCATTCACTAGAAATGGACTATGACTTCTGTTTCGGCTTACGGATCATGAAATAGTCCACCACAGGCTCCGTACCGCCAAAGTCAGGGTATTCGAGAGAGAAAGTCTCGACAATCTCGAAGCCATGGTTCAGATATAGCTTCAAGCCCGCAGGAGATGCTGTGACATAGGTACTCAAATTATTGGCATCGGCCACTTCGAGACCGCGCTGCAACAGAGCACTGCCGACACCTTTTCGTTGATAGTGAGGTGCAGTCGATAGATAGTCCAGAGCTGTTTGTTGGATTAGTACTCAGTCCAGACACACTTTAGCACAATACTCACTTAGGAAAGGACCATTGTCATGTACGATTCTCGCATCGATTTCTTCCAACGGCGTATTCCTCACCTCCATCAGATCCCACCTCAAGTGCTTAATCCTCCCCTCTTCATCCGTAGCATCTTCAAAGTCCTTCCGAAATTTCTCATCGTCTTCAATACTCGGCGATGGCACCCTAGCTTCCGGCCACGTCTTGAACTTGGGGTCTCTCAATTGCTCAGGCAATATCCATCTAGCCGTACCCACCACCTCTCCAGTAACTTGATCGACGGCCATTTGATGTCTTTTGCCTTGTCTGCGGGTGAGATTGTAGGGCAGACGTTGTGCTGTTTCCGAGATGACTTGGTCTGCAGTGGTTCCGTCTTCGAAGAGGATTTTCCAATGAGGGTCCACCCAGCGAGAATCGGTCATTACTTTTGCCAATTCATTGGCCTTGGTGGGATCGGTGACTTGTATGGAGAAGGGCATGCTGGGTGATGGTGACTCTAGGGGAGCTTTTGCAGCAGGAATGAGGTATTGAGATATGATGGTTAGTGCCTATGGTCTGTGTATGTCTGTACAATGTAGTAGGGACACGGGGCCGCGCAATAATGCTGCTGCCTGGGACAAGCGAATCTGGAAGGACGTTGAGGAGGATGCGACCAAAGTGCCAGTGAGGGCTTTAGGCCAGTATGTTGGCAGACGTGCGACGCTAGCACCTTCCTAAACCGGATACCGGATTTGAGAGCTTCAGATCAAAAAAGGCACACCGCGAGACGAGCATCTGCTACCACAGTCAAAGGCTGCGAGTATATTCTTTTTCGAGTTCAGGCGCCAATTGCAATATGCTGCATTAGATTTTGCGAGCAAAGCTGCATATCAAACCAACATAACACCTCTTCTAAAGCTTAGGTCCCTGCCTCTTCCTAACCCACTCCTCCACCGCCCTCACACCCGCATTAGCAACCTCCTCATCCTGCGCCGGCGTCCCCGTACTGACTCCCACGGCACCCACAACCTGTCCCTCAATCTTGATAGGAACACCACCTCCAATCAACATAAACCTACCCCCATTGGAATTATGAATACCATATGCGGGCCCTCCAGGCAAGAAGTTGGCATTCTTGTATGCAGAAGTGGGGAGACGGTGGCCTGCTGCTGTGAAGGCTTTGTCGATGGATATGTTGATGGAAGTGAGTTTTGCGGTGGGTTGGCGGACGAAATGAAGAAGGTTTAATGTTGCGTCTACGATGGCGATGTTGAAGTCTGTTGGCAGCAGGAAGAGAAGTGAGTGGTTAGCCAATGATACCTTTTGGCGAATAAAGCGGATGGCAATGTGAAAGGTAGCAAAGTGCTTGCAAGAAAGGCATAATTATCATATTCACACACCAATGCCTATTTCCTGTGCCTTTTTCTGAGCGGCTGCCGAAGCTATCTCGGCGGCGCGCAAAGTGAGAACGGGCAATGAACGAGTTGCTGAATCTGAAGATGACATGATCGCTTTGTTTGATATGTTTCAATTGAATCA
>Ga0115848_100533_pt1 | contig 15079 bp, 12 predicted proteins | sample InSIn3gowninarea_FD_83862 | JGI IMG/M metagenome (GOLD analysis project Ga0115848, IMG submission 83862) | reverse complement strand
TTCTTCCATCTGATCTAAAGTTTCCGCTTCTACTTCTACTGTTAGTGGAATTGCAACTTTGACTCGTAGGTATGTAGACAAGATTGCGGATCTGCCCACTCAACTGGTAGATACCCGTAAAACCACGCCAGGATTAAGAATTTTAGAGAAGTATGCAACCTTTGTAGGAGGAGCAATAAATCATCGGATGGGGTTAGATGATGCTGTGATGATTAAAGACAATCATATTGCGGCGGCTGGTGGTATAGGAGAAGTGATCGCCCGCATTCGAGGACAAATTCCTTATCCACTAACAGTAGAAGTAGAAGCGGAAACTTTAGATCAGATGGAAGAAGCTTTGGCTCATAAAGCAGACATCATTATGTTGGATAATATGCCACAAGATATGATGCGTCAGGCAGTAGAGATGATTCGCCAGCGTGACAGCCGGATCAAAATTGAAGCATCAGGCAACATTACTCTAGAAACAATCCGTGATGTGGCAGAAACAGGCGTAGACTATATTTCCAGCAGCGCACCAATTACTCAATCTAGTTGGCTGGATCTGAGCATGAAGATGGTGGCTAAAGCTTAAAAGCTAAAATACTCCTGACTCTCTTTTTGCTAATAACTTACAAATAATATATGAATGCTGCACTAGAGCAACTGAAATATCAATTTGAGCAGGCTTTGGTTGCTGCTTTTGGTTCTGGCTATGCTGGGATAGATCCGATGCTAGTAGCTGCTAGCAATCCCAAATTTGGTGATTATCAGTCAAATGTTGCTTTATCTTTGGCTCATCAGTTAGGGCAAAAGCCACGTGCGATCGCAGAACAAATTACTCAGCAGCTGAAAGTGAGTGACATCTGCGAACTACCGACTGTAGCAGGGCCAGGTTTTATCAATTTGACTCTTAAGCCAGCTTACTTAGAGGCACAGCTGAGTGCTATTTATGCAGATGAGCGTTTAGGGGTTACAACGGCGAAAACGCCTAAACGGGTAGTTGTTGATTTTTCAAGCCCCAATATTGCTAAGGAAATGCACGTGGGACATTTGCGTTCCACAATTATTGGCGATTGTATCGCACGTATATTAGAGTTTCGAGGTCATGACGTTTTACGACTAAATCATGTAGGCGATTGGGGTACTCAATTTGGGATGTTAATTGCCTACCTGCGCGAAGCTTATCCAGAAGCTTTAAAGACTGCAAATGCTTTAGATTTGGGAGACTTAGTAGCACTGTATCGCAAGGCAAAGCAAAGATTTGACGAGGATGAAAATTTCCGAGAGACTGCACGGGCTGAAGTGGTGCGATTACAAGCAGGAGCAGAAGATACACAACGGGCTTGGCAACTTCTGTGTGAGCAATCGCGGCACGAGTTTCAGGAAATTTATGATTTGTTGGATGTAAATTTAATTGAACGAGGAGAATCTTTTTATAACCCGTTACTACCAGCAATAGTTGAAGAGCTTGATCGATTGGGATTATTAGTAGAAAACGCGGGGGCAAAGTGCGTTTTCTTAAAAGGGTTTACAAATAAGGAAGGTGAACCGCTACCCTTAATTGTGCAGAAATCTGATGGTGGATATAACTACGCCACAACTGATTTAGCAGCAGTACGTTACCGGATTGAGCAGGATCAAGCTAATCGACTAATTTATGTAACAGATGCTGGACAAGCAAACCATTTTGCTCAGGTATTTCAAGTTGCTCGACGCGCCGGATGGATTCCAGATGACGTTGAAATTGTCCATGTGCCGTTTGGTTTAGTGCTGGGGGAAGACGGGAAGAAACTGAAAACTCGTTCTGGGGAAACGGTGCGGTTGCGGGATTTGTTGGATGAGGCGATCGCTCGTGCCTATGCTGACATGGAAACAAGATTGCAGGAAGAAGGGCGAGAAGAAACTGAAAAATTTAAAGCTAATGTTGCTAAAACGGTGGGTATTAGTGCGGTTAAGTATGCCGATCTTAGCCAAAACCGCACTAGCAACTACATTTTTAGTTATGACAAGATGCTTGCCCTCAAAGGTAATACTGCACCATATATGCTTTATGCCTATGTTAGAACTCAAGGAATTAGTCGTGAAGGTAACATTGACTTTCAAAAACTAGGAACAGGTGCAAAAATTCTGTTGCGTGAAGAAACAGAATTAATCTTGGCGAAGCATTTATTTCAACTGAGTGAAGTTATTAATGATGTTGAGCGAGATTTACTGCCAAATCGTTTATGCGAGTATTTGTATCAATTAAGCGATAAATTTAACAAATTTTACGAAAATTGCCCTGTGCTCAAATCTGAAGAACCAATACGGACATCAAGGTTAAAGTTATGCGATCTAACAGCTAGAACTTTGAAGCAAGGATTGTGTTTACTAGGAATATCTGTACTTGAGCGAATGTAAACACTTCAGTAAATAAGTTAAGAGAGTAAATTTAATCTAGTGTCTAGCTAATGATACCTCTGGTTTAATTCTTGCTAAGACTTGCTTAAGTACCATTGCTGCCCAGTCGACATCATCTGTTGTAGTATCTCGTCCTAGCGTTAAGCGAATCGCTCCTAAAGCCGTAGGTGTAGTGTAACCCATTGCTGAAAGTACAGGGCTAGGATTGAGTTTTCCACTATTACAAGCAGAACCAGAACTAATAGCAATTCCAGCTAGATTCATTTGCCGTACGATAGTTTTTCCACTAATTTTTTCACCATCTGCATCTTGGAGACAGAAACTGACATGGTGAGGCAAACGAGAGATGCGATCGCCTGTTGGAACCAGACTGGGAGTATCAGCTAATTGCGTGAATAGGCGCTCCCTTAACTGAATCAGACGTGTTGTCTCCCAAGGCATTTTTTGTGTTGCTAATTGTGCTGCTACACCAAAACCTGCGATCGCTGGAACTGCTTGTGTTCCAGAACGTAACCGCCATTCTTGCCCTCCACCACACAGCAAGGGAACTAACTGAACACCAGGTTTGACATAAAGCGCCCCAGCACCTTGAGGGCCATAAAGTTTGTGGCTGGAGAGAGAAAGCAAATCCACTGGTAGGTTTTGGACATTTATAGGTAAGCGCCCTGCTACCTGGACTGCATCCGTATGAAACAAAACGCCGTGAGAATGGGCAATATTCCCCAATTCCTCAATTGGCTGCACTGTACCAACTTCGCTTTGACCGTAGATGATTGAAACCAAAACCGTATTAGGTCGTAATGCTGCTTGGAGATCAAGCGGATTAATCAATCCTTTCTGATCTACTGGTAAGACCGTTACTCGCCAGCCTAACTGTTCGAGTAACTTAGCTGGTTCTGCAACAGCTGAATGCTCGACACTAGAAATAATTAAGTGTTGAGGTATAGTGTAGCGCCGAGCAACACCGATAATTGCTAAATTATCTGCCTCTGTACCACCAGACGTGAAGATGAGCGACTCAGGATTAGGTGCATTTAGCAAACTAGCTACCTGCAATCTAGCTTGTTCTAGTATGGTTGCTGCGCGTTGTCCCCACTCATGCAGGCTAGAAGGATTACCCCACTGTTGGGTAAGAACTGCTTGCATTGCGGCGATCGCTTCTGCACACGGAGGTGTTGTAGCACTGTGATCTAGATAAATTTGCATTGTTTCTCAGGCGTTAAAACACTTGCCGATCTGCTTGCATGGGGTTGTTTCTTTTTCAAGCATATCTCTTGAGCGAGTGTGCGATTGCACTTACCAGTGGGAAAACTAAGATGCGATCGCCTAAGAGAACTATGCGACTACTTAATTTTTCTACACTGCGCTTTTTGTTCGCGTTGTTACCACTGATTACTGCTTGTCAATCAGTACAACATCAGCAACGCCTAGGTTCCTTGCCACAAGACCCCTTAGTGCAAGTTTACTTTAACCATACAGAGTCTGCTGAATACAAAGAGCCTTATCGCCAGCAGAAACGACTGGGAGATGACTTAGAACAAACAATAGTTAATGCGATCACGCAAGCTAATTCAACTATAGATGTGGCAGTTCAGGAGTTACGCTTACCCAAGATTGCCCAAGCATTGGTAGAACGACAGAAAGCTGGAGTTAAAGTAAGAGTAATTTTGGATAATACCTACAGTCGTCCTTGGAGTACGTTTACAACGACTGAAGTAGCAAAACTGCCACCAAGAGAACGCGATCGCTATAACGAATTCCGCCAGTTAGTAGATCGTAATCATGATAATCAACTTAGTCCAGCAGAAATCAATCAAGGAGATGCTTTAGTAGTTCTGACTCTAGGTAAAGTTCTTTGGATTGATGACACGGCAGACGGTTCAGCTGGTAGTAGCTTGATGCACCACAAATTTGTGATTATTGATGGTCGTACCTTAATTGTTACTTCGGCGAATTTTACTACTAGCGACATTCACGGCGACTTTAGCAACCCTAACAGTTTAGGGAATGCTAATAACCTTTTAAAAATTGATAGCCCTAAATTAGCAGCTTTATTTACTCAAGAATTTAATTTGATGTGGGGGGATGGCCCAGGTTTTTTGGCAGATAGCAAATTTGGTTTAAAAAAACCGTTTCGATTAGTTCAGCAAATTCAGTTAGAAAGTACCAATATAAAGGTGCATTTTTCTCCGACATCCCCTACTTTGCCTTGGAAACAAAGTAGTAACGGATTAATTAGTAAAACTTTAAATTCAGCTATTCATTCAATAGATTTAGCACTATTTGTATTTTCAGATCAAGGTATAGCTAATACTCTAGAAACAGATCATCAACAAGGTGTTCAAGTTCGAGCTTTAATTGAGCCAAGCTTTGCTTATCGTCCCTACAGTGAAGGATTGGACATGATGGGAGTTAGCTTAGGCAATAACTGTAAGTATGAGGCTGATAATCATCCTTGGCAACAGGCGATCGCAACGGTAGGCGTTCCCCAGCTACTAAAAGGTGATTTGTTGCATCACAAATTTGGTGTTATAGATCAGCAAATGGTAATTACAGGTTCACACAACTGGTCAGAAGCTGCTAATAGCGGTAATGATGAAACAGTTTTAGTTATTCAAAATTCCACTGTTGCAGCTCATTATCAGCGTGAATTTGAAAGGCTTTATGCAAATGCTCGATTGGGTTTACCAGATAATCTACAGAAAAAAATCGAGTTACAAAAACAATGTTCCCAATTACCAATAACATCTCGTCCAGTTATAGCTAGTTCAAATAGTAATTCCGTTGTACCAATTCCTAATGAAAGCAAATATCAAGTAAGTCAAAAAGTTAATCTCAATACTGCTAGTTTGGAGGAATTAGAAGCACTCCCCGGTGTGGGAGCAAAACTAGCACAGCGCATAATTACAGCGCGTCAGCAAAAAATGTTTACATCTTTAGAAGACTTAGATCAAGTATCAGGAGTTGGCCCAAGTTTATTGAAGAAATTGAGCGATCGCGTTACTTGGTAAAACCTGAAGTTAGTTCGCGTATAGTCTATTAACTACTGAGTGCTAATTGATGACGGCAAAACTCTAAAGCAATGGATAAGTTACTCGTTTGTTGCGGATACTCAATAATTGGTCTATTAATCGCAATTAGAGGAATGCCTAACTCAGCAGCAACGCTACGCTTAATGTCTTCGCCGCCAGCTGTTCCAGAAGCTTTAGTAACAACTAGGGAGATTTGCCATTGTCGCCACAGCGCTTTTTCTAAATCAGCAGAAATAGGAGGACGCAGACAAATAATGTTATTTGGTGTAAATCCAGCTTTGAAGGCTGCTTCCAACGCGATCACCGAGGGTAAAATGCGGGCGAATAAAGTTGCTCGCTCATGCCAAAATTGAAATCTATGTAGAGGTCTATACCCGATAGTGAGTAATACTCGCTGTCCCTGCAATTGATTCCCTGCTAGTAATGTTTCAAAGTCTAAACTAATTCCCTGCTCTAACATTGGGCGTTCATAGCGCAAATAAGGAGTTTTTTGCTCAAAAGTCGCCGCGATCGCATTTTGTGATATTTCTACTGCATAAGGATGAGATGCGTCCAATACAGCGACAATTTGCTGCTGCTGTAGAAACTGTTGAATTTGAGCGAAATTCAAACGTCCTACATATACAGATAGCGTAGAAGCGGCGGGATAGAGTGAACGCGCCGATTCTGTAGTTACAGAAATAATACATGGTAGTTGATTCTGGGCGATTACTTTTGCCAGATCGACACTCTCCTGAGTCCCTCCAATTAGCCAAAGTCGTCCACTAACCTGCGTTGGTACTAAAATCAAAAAATCCTAACCCTTAAGCGCCTTTCTAAAGTTCTGACGATAAGATTTATTAGAAATTAGCAATGCTGGCCACAGCAACGACAAAGATAAGCGATTTGAAAAACTCCGAGAGAAACTTGTGCGGTGAAACCCATTCCAGAATTTCCAGACACCGCCTACATAAACCACTATTAACCCAAAGGTAATTACGTTCATTTAAGCCACCATTTAAGCAATTAAACAAAATTCAAGGCGATTCTTTCAAGTTGTAATATTTACATACCTGCCCACGCTACCAAACAATTTAGCTGCAAGCGTAGTATTACTTAAGGGTACAGCCTTCTATCTAAGTGTAAAGTAGTTGACTGGATTACTGCTCACATTCCAAGTTGAAGTAGTAGGCGATCGCAGTTTCTAACTTGCAAGTATAACTAGCGCTAAGTGTAATAGCCTAGTCAGCGAAGCTTAACATGACTACTTTTTATTTTCAAACAAAAATTTAGCCAATCCCTTAAAATTTTTATAGAGAATATTTCGCTGCTATCAACAGCAGATTTAGCATAGTTATTTGGGGATTATCTTGTAGAAGTGACTTAAGTTTGAATAGAAGTAGGAAACTAGAGAGATATTAGTGATAGCGGTAATCATTGACTTTGAAGTCAGTGATGAGTGCAAACACCTAAGGAGTACTTATGCGCGCAGTGCTGATGGCTGGAGGGTCTGGAACGCGATTGAGACCATTAACTTGTGACCTTCCTAAACCGATGGTACCCATTTTGAATCGACCGATCGCGGAACACATCATAAATTTGCTGAAACGACATCAAATTACGGAAGTAATTGCGACCTTGCACTATCTACCTGATGTCATTCGCGATTACTTTCAAGATGGTAACGATTTTGGCGTACAGATGACTTACGCGGTGGAAGAAGACCAGCCTCTGGGAACCGCAGGCTGCGTTAAAAATGTTGCGGAATTACTAGATGAAACGTTTTTAGTAATTAGTGGTGATAGCGTCACAGATTTTAATCTTACTGAGGCAATTGAATTCCACAAACGAAAACAGTCAAAAGCAACTCTAGTTTTGACTCGTGTTCCTAACCCGATCGAGTTTGGTGTAGTGATTACAGATGAAAATTACCGAATTCGCAGGTTTTTAGAAAAGCCTTCAACAAGTGAAATTTTTTCCGATACAGTCAATACGGGAATCTATATTCTGGAACCTTCCGTTCTAGAATATCTACCACCAAGTCAAGAATGCGACTTCTCGAAAGACCTGTTTCCTCTGCTGCTGGAAAAAGACGAACCGATGTACGGCTACGTCGCTGAGGGTTACTGGTGTGATGTTGGTCACTTAGATGCTTATAGAGAGAGCCAATACGATGGATTACACCGAAAGGTAAAACTTGATTATGCCTATAACGAGCAATCTCCCAATATTTGGGTAGGTCAAAACACCCATATCGATCCAAGTGCCAAAATTGTAGCTCCTGCCCTCATTGGCGACAATTGCCGGATAGGGCCAAGAGTCCAAATTGACGCTGGAACTATAATTGGTGACAACGTGATGATTGGCGCTGATGCCAACCTCAAACGTCCGATTATCTGGAATGGAGCGACAATTGGTGAAGAAGCGAATCTAAGAGCGTGTGTAATTTCTCGTGGTACACGGGTAGACCGCCGCGCTCAAGTGTTAGAAGGTGCTGTAGTAGGTTCGCTTTCAATTGTGGGAGAAGAAGCACTGATTAGCCCTGGTGTGCGCGTCTGGCCGAGTAAACAAATCGAATCGGGCGCAACGTTGAACATTAACTTGATTTGGGGTCACACTGCGCAACGTAATCTGTTCGGTCAAAGGGGAGTTCAAGGGTTAGCTAATATTGATATCACGCCAGAATTTGCCGTTAAATTGGGAGCAGCTTATGGTTCTACTTTGAAGCCTGGTTCCCAAGTAATTGTTTCCCGTGACCAGCGCTCTATCTCCCGCATGGTTACGCGGTCATTAATTGCGGGGCTGATGTCTGTGGGTGTCAATATTCAGAACTTGGACGCAACGGCTGTTCCCGTAACTCGCGCTGTTATACCCACTCTGCCAGTTGCTGGTGGTATTCATGTGCGGTTACATCCCGATCGCCCTGATTACATTCTGATTGAGTTCATTGACAACAAGGGAATTAATATTTCAAAAGCCCAAGAAAAGAAAATAGAAGGAGCTTATTTCAAAGAAGACTTGCGGCGGGTGCAAATTCATGAAATTGGCAATGTGGTTTACCCAATTCAAATGATTGACACTTACTGCACTGCTTTTACCAAGCATCTGAATATCGAGGCGCTTCAGCATAGTAACTCGAAAGTAATCATTGACTATAGCTACAGCGTTTCTGGAGCCGTGCTACCGCAATTGTTGGCTAAATTTGGCTGTGATGCGGTAGTGCTAAATGCCAGCTTGAAACAAACAGCAGTGTCGTCAGCTGAACGGGAGCAGTTACTGACTCAGCTAGGTCACGTTGTTGAGGCACTAAGAGCTAACTTCGGGGTGCAAGTGGCAGCAAATGGAGAACAGCTAGTTTTAGTTGATGAATCAGGAATTCCAATTCGGGGGGAAATGTTGACAGCGCTAATGGTAAGCATGGTGCTGACAGCTAATCCTAGAGGAACCGTAGTAGTTCCAGTCCATGCTTCTAGCGCAGTAGAACAAATTGCACGTCGTCATGATGGCAAAGTAATTCGCACAAAAGCGAATCCAACGGCATTGATGGAGGAGTGCAGAAAAGATCCGAACGTAGTTTTGGGAGGAAGCGGTGAAATAGGCTTTATTTTCCCTCAACTGCATCCTGGATTTGATGCGATGTTCTGCATTGCCAAGATAATTGAGATGCTGACAATTCAAGAGCGATCGCTTGCTTCCATCCGCACCGAACTACCCCGCGTTTACCACAAAATTTATACTGTTCGCTGTCCTTGGATATTTAAGGGAGCGCTAATGCGGCATTTAGTGGAAACTCACCCAGCCGAAAACCTGGAGTTGATAGATGGTGTCAAAATTCTTAACTCTCAAACTGACAATTGGATATTAATTTTGCCAGATGCTAGTGAACCACTGGTACATTTGTTCGCTAACAGTAATGATAGAGAGTGGGTTGATGAAAGTTTGAGGGAGTATCGTACCCGTGTGCAAACGTTCATTGATGAGGAACAGGGAGTAGAAGCGTATAGCATTCAGTAACAAGAGATGGGGAGCAGAGGAGCAGAGGAGCAGAATATTATATTTCTTTAGCCCTTAGTCCCTAATCCCTAACCCCTGATCTCTGAACCCTAATCTCTCATCGCTGAAAAATAACGAACTAGGTAAGGGAGCAAAAACACATGAATAATTGCATTTTGATGGCGGAGATTGTGGAAGAACCCCAACTGAGGTATACACCTGATCAAACTGCGCTTGCAGAAATGCTTGTCCAGTTTCCAGGGCCACGGGCTGAAGATGCGCCAGCGACTTTAAAGGTAGTTGGCTGGGGTAATTTGGCTCAACAAATTCAACAACAGTACCACCAAGGCGATCGCGTGATCATTGAAGGTCGCTTGAGTATGAATACTATTGATCGCCCAGAAGGCTTTAAAGAAAAACGCGCTGAGTTGACAGTTCAACGCATTCACTCTTTAGGTGATGGTGTCAGCATTAGTTCATCAGCAACTGGTGGAACTACTGACAATTCAAATGCTGATATGTCTGTCTCCTCACGTACACCAGAGACTGCTAACAGAAACGCAAATTCTGCTGGAGTATCTAATCCACCGCGGACACCAGTTGCTACAACCAGTAACGTTGATGTTGCTGAATTTGCTACAGCCGCACCTCTACCTCAGTCACCACCACGCCAGCCTGCGACATATACTACCCTACCGGATGAAAATCAGGATATTGATGACATTCCATTTTAAATGCGTGAGTAATTGACTGGTGATTAGTGACTAGAGAAAACTAACTAAACACTAGCCACTAATCACTAGCTACTCCTGCTGTTCCATTCTTGGGCAGCATCGCTAATGGCTTGATCAACTGTCTTCTCATCCAGCATCGCTGCTTGGAGATTCTCGTAAATCGTCTTTTGCAGCACATTCAGATTTTTCATTGCCGGAATTAATACTTCTGCTTGTTGTAACTGGCTAGCACTGACGACACGGGCTTTTTCTAATGAGGAAGCATCAGGTTTGAGAGTTTTAAAGTAGGGATCAGAGAGCGCTTGAACTGTAGATGGTAAAACGCTAGCAGCTTTGGCAAAGGCTAGCTGATTTTCGTTATTAGTGACAAATAAGGCAAATTTGAGTGCTGCTTGCGGTTGATCGGTGTCGCGGGGAATGATTAAGTTCATTACAGCAACATTTTTCTTACCTGTCTCACCTGTTATTTGGGGCGCAGTGGCGGAAACTTTGGCGATCGCTGGTGCATTTGTAGCGATCGCTTTTAAAAACTCTGGCCCAGAACCCAGCATTGCTGTTTCACCTGCTTGATACAATTCAACTGCTTGACGATGACCTTGTGTCAATACTTCTCTAGGTAGAAGCCCGTTTTTGTAAAGGTCTACCCAATACTGAAATGCTGCTTTACCTTGGGGTGTATTAAATGCCGCTTTGCCTTGTGCGTCAACTAAAGTTACACCCATTTGCACAAATGACTCTAGCACTTCGGCTGAATCTTCGGAGACGAACGTAGTGAAAAAGGCGTACTTGCCAGTCTGATCTTTAATTTGTCTAGCTGCTACTGCCAATTCTGTATAAGTTGCTGGAGGCTTACTTATACCCGCTTTTTTTAACAAATCTGTATTGTAAATTGTTAACCTAGTAGTGAGATACCAGGGAATCCCAAAACTTTTACCATTAAGGGTGCTGGCTTTCCAGATATTGGGTAAATAAGTTGAACGGACATCGGCTGGCACGTTAGCATCTAGATCAAGCCAGGCATTACGAGTTGCTAATTGTGAGGCAAAATCTGGGTTCAGATTCACGACATCCGGTGCTGTTTTTGCTGAAACAGCTGTTAAAATTTTACTCTCCATCGCTGACCAAGGTACATCTACCCAAGTCACCTTAACACTGGGATTTTCCGCCTCGAAAGAGCCAATTAAATTTTTAAAGTAATCTGTAAATTGCGGCTGGAGTTGCATTGTCCAAAACTCAATTTGACCACTTTCGCCTCCTGCCTGCTGTGTCTTTGAATTAAGATTACTAGTGCTACAACTAACACTCCAGCTTAATAGCAATCCTAAAAGAGCAAAAATTCCCAGCTTTTTCCATGTTTTAGACTTGTTCCAGAATCTGTGTAATGTTGACATTTGTTATAAGTTATGTGTTGATTAAACCAACGTGGAATTCTAAGCTAAATTCAGTAGCAGACATTAACATAAATATTTCACTTAGTCTAATTATTTACTCTCTAAACAATTACCAAAACTGTGGTTAACCGCTTCAAAAGTTTGTTTCCCAAAAACACAAACGGAGTTGGTATCGAACTGGCTCCAGACCGGATTAATATAGCTAAATTACGTAAGCGGGGACAGGGATTCAAACTGGCATCTTTTTTGTCGGTTCCCGTTCCAGAAGGCATATATGAAGATGGTCTAATTTACGATCCACCCGCTTTAGCAGAATTAATCCAGTCAACACTGGCTGAAAACAAGATTAAAGCGCAGCGTGTCGCGACTGCTGTACCAGGAAAAGACTCTTTGGTTCGCTTGATTCCCTTACCAGCCGAACTAGATGATCAAGAACTGAGGGAAATGGTACTAAACCATGAAGCGGGTCTATATTTACCTTATCCTCGTGAAGAAGCTGATGTTGATTATCAGAAGCTTGGGTACTTTGTGGATGAGGATGGAATTGAAAAAGTACAGGTGCTATTGGTTGCCACTCGCAAGGAAATTACTGATACATACATAGATACGTTTCAGCAAGCTGGCTTACAAGTCGATGTGCTGGAAATTAACAGTTTTGCCTTACTGCGAACAATTCGTGAGCAACTACGGCAATTTCCGCCACAAGAAGCCGCAGTATTAGTCGATATTGAGTTTGATAATACTGAGATTGCAATTATTGTAGATGGTGTGCCGCAATTTACGAGAACAGTACCAATTGGCACATATCAACTGCAAAGTGCGCTTTTACGAGCAATGAACTTACCGCCTTCTAGAGATATACAAACACTACAGGATCTGACTATACCGATTGCGAACGATGACGATCTCGAACCAAGATTAGGAGGCATTAATCCAGGGATGGCAGCAATGCTGAGAGTTTTGGGAGAATTAGCTGATGAAATGCGGCGATCGCTCGATTTTTATCTTAGTCAAAGCGAGAATTTAGAGGTAGTTCAAATTCTTCTAGCAGGGCCAGGAGGAGGAATTGGACAACTAGATGAATTTTTTAGACAACGCATGAACTTACCCGCCGTGCAAATAGATCCAGTAGGGGCATTAGCCTTAGAAGTAGAAGAGGAAAAAATAACTCCAGCACAACGACCAGGATTAGGAATTGTGTTAGGTCTGGGAATGCGGGAGATATAAGCAAATGTATAGTTTAGATGTCAATTTCATTAAGGATCGTCCAGATTACAACTTAAAGGCAAACACCCGTACTTCAAAGTTTCGCCTCCCTGTTGGTAACTTCTCGCCGCTATATTTAGGGCTAGCAACTGGCTTGCTATTACCCGCTTTGGTAGGAATTGGGTGGTTGTTTTTGCAAAGTCAAAATAGTCGGTTAGAACAGCAAATTGCTGAATTAGATACTCAATTAAATCGACTAGGAATTCAAGAACAAGAAATTAAAACAGTTCAAGCAGAAACAAACCAAATTAAAGCGGAAAACCAAGCACTAGCAAGCGTATTTAATCAAATTAAACCTTGGTCGGCAATGTTGCAGGATATCCGCGATCGCATTCCTGCTACAGTTCAAATTGACAGCATCAAGCAAGTCGCGGCGGCTGCACCAGCAACTCCGCAGCCAGCAGCTAGTCCTAGCCCTAGCCCTTCTCCGCAAGCTTCACCGCCAGGAACGACGGCACAAGGGCAAGCACCAGCACCAATAGCAACGCCAGTTGGTGGCATTGAAATTACTGGGATTGCGCGATCGTTTAACGACGTAAACGATTTCTTACTTACTCTGCAACAATCTGCTTTCCTCCAGCCTACAGATACGAGAATCGTCACATCTGAGTTAGTTGATTCAAGTGCGATCGCAGGTTCTGCTTCCCCGTCGGGTAACAGCGTTGTAGTCAGAGGCCCTCAATTCGTGCGATACACAATTCAATCAAGTCTCAGCGATATTCCAGCATCTGAGTTACTGCGAGAACTCGAACGTAAAGGTACATTGGGACTGGTAGCGCGAATTCGCTTTCTGCAACAAAGAGGAGTCATTCAACAATGACAATTAGTGAAGACTTTATTACAGATGAAGGTGGAGAGTTTGAGGCGGTAGGACCTACATATCCAACTGCGTTTGGCGTTACATTTACACCAGTAGTTAGTGGTGTTCTGATTGCCGTTTTAGGACTAGCAGCAACACTTTATTTGCTGCTTAACGTCGTCATGCCAGCTTTTCAGAAATATCAGGAACTCCAAACAAGTCGAACTCAAAAGCAGGGGCTAGTTTCTCAGAAGCAAGCAGTTTTGCAACAAAATGAGCAACTAAGAATTGACTTAGCACGTGCAAGACAACAAAAAACGGAAGTTTTAGCTTTATTTGCCAATGAGCGAACTTTAGATACATTGCTACTCGATCTCAACCGCGTAGTTGAATCTGGAAATGCCAGTCCGGGGCGGAATGCTGTCAGGGCAAGACTAAAGCGATTTGTGCCAGCAACTACGTCTAGCGAGATTATCACAGATGGTTCGCTGGGTGCTGATGTTAACGGTAAACTCAAACGTCAAGTAGTTAATGTTGAACTTGAAGGAACGTTTGAACAAACCCAAGCAATTATCCGCAATATAGAGCGTCTACAGCCTTTATTGCTAGTCAAAGATTATCAATCCACTTTGGCACAAGGAACTTCTAATCAACAAGGTGCTAGGCTGGTCGGCAGTCCTGGAACGATTACTACATCTTTTCAGTTGCAAGCGTTGATGCCAGTTAGTGCAGATGAAGCACAGAGGGCGGCGGCGGCGGCTAATCCACCACCCAAGTAACCTTCTAGATACGTTAGATAAAAAGTGTAATTGTTGTTTAGTTATCCGACTTGTCAACTAATTCCCACCTTACTCTATGCTTGACCTACTTAAAATTTATGTTCTAGATATGCTGATTAGAGGAATCTGCGGGTGTAACCAGAAAAGTAGAAAATAAGTGTTAACGGAATACATAAAACCTTAAAATTTACTACCGTAAATTCACGGTATTTATAGCAGTTTTACACTTGAATACGGCTAGATTAATCAGTAAAATTCCGCTTGGATACATAGCAGATGTAGGTTAAGTTGCTTTGGTGGTTTCATTAGTTAAAAATAGCCTAAAACAATTGCCATATAAGCAATTCAACCTTAAAGCTAAAGTATTTATGTTGGATAATATATCAATTTTCTTATGCTTCTCTATTGTACAAATAGGCAGAAGTTTTAATGAAACAGCATTCCTAAAGGTGAGGGTGGAACAGTGAAACAGCTTCAAGGTGGTGTATTCTTTGGCGGAGTAGCAGTTTTACTGGCAGCTCAACCTGTGTGGGCAGCAGCTACGCAAGTACAAGCAGTTCGGCTGAGTCCAGCAAATGGTGGACTAAATGTAGTTTTGGAAACTTCCAGAGGCGATCGCCCGCAAATTTTTTACGAGCAACCGAGGCAATACCTGGAGCGGGGTTATTTTGACGGAAACTATTGCCTTGGTTTAAGCGCAGTTGAGTATTAATAATGTCTGCAA
>Ga0115848_100527_pt1 | contig 15155 bp, 14 predicted proteins | sample InSIn3gowninarea_FD_83862 | JGI IMG/M metagenome (GOLD analysis project Ga0115848, IMG submission 83862) | reverse complement strand
AAAATGTAAAACTGCGGTTAGGCCTGTTCAGCAATAACGATGCAAAGAACTCATCCATCAACCAGGTGCTGGACACACGCCAGAAACAGTTACTTTATAATGTGGGTGATAGCATCAACCGGGCGTTTTATCCAACAGCCGTACCGGACACGTTCTCAACAAGTGGTATTTATTACCAAATGGCGTATGACAGCACCGGCGGGCAGCTCGAATCATTTTATCAATACACGACTGCACCAACAGGGCCTGTGTATTCGCTTTCATTTGCCGATGTAGGACTTGGCAATGGAAACTATGTTCCGGATTTTAATGGCGCGAACGGGAAAGTGTTTCGCTATGTAAAACCATTGAATGGTGTAAAGGGAGGCCAGTTTGAACCGGTAACATTACTGGTAACACCTAAAAAACAACAGTTGCTTTCACTTGGAGCCGACTACCAGATTGACAAGAACAATGCCCTGAAAACCGAAGTTGCGATGAGTACGTATGACGTGAATACCTTTTCGCCAAAAGACGGTGGTGATGACCGGGGAGCGGCAGCCAAATTGCAATACACCAATACGACTATGTTGAATGCAGCCAAAGGGCTGCAATTGATTTCGGGCCTGGATTACGAATATGTACAGCAAAAGTTTAAACCGCTGGAACGAATACGCAATGTGGAGTTTACCCGGGAGTGGGGACTGCCGCTGGTGTTGCCATCTGCCACAGAAAATATCATCCGCCTTTCTACCAGCCTGCAGGATAAAAACAATCATGGCTTGAGTTACCAGTACATGACCTACCAGCGCAGCGACAATTACAAAGGCTTTCAGAATATTCTACAGCAAAACACATTGGTAAAGGGGTGGCTGCTGAACAACCGGTTGATGCTATCACCCACATTATAAAGTAACTGTTTCTGGCGTGTGTCCAGCACCTGGTTGATGGATGAGTTCTTTGCATCGTTATTGCTGAACAGGCCTAACCGCAGTTTTACATTTTTACCCACGTCAACCGATTGATTCAGGTACAGGTTCGCATTCAGGTAATTACGATCTGCATATTCAAATTCAACCTGGATGCGGGAATCCTTTGTAATCATGCGGCGGGGTGTAAACATCACTTCCGCTGTATTGTAATTGATCACATAATCCTGGTCTTCGCCACGTTGCAGCAGTTCGCCGTCGATAAACACGCGTTCCGTTCCCGGCAATACAATAAAGTAAAACTCATTGTTGGCTCCGGAAAGCCGGTACGGACCCTGGTTGCCTTCCAAACCCTGAATGGCATTGCGGGTAAATTTTCCTTTTGCGACAGACCCGCTTACCAGTGTGTTGGAAGAAATATTTTTAGAAATCGTATTTCGGGTTTGAAACGAAACGCCTTGCAACCGCTTGTAAAAATTTAAAAAATACATGTCGTTCTGCCGTATGTCGATATCGCCCAGGTTCAGCTGCCAGTCCCGTTTTTTAAATTGCAGGAATACCTGGTCAAACTCGTTCAGCTGCTGTGTGGTGCCATCGGGTTGTATGGGCAGGTTATTGTCGGTAAGTGCTGCAGCAATCTCAATACTATCGCCCAGCATACCATTTAACTGCAACTGGAAATTGGAACTGACCACCGCATCCTGGTTGTTGCCAAACGACAAACCCCGGCCAAACGAACCGTTGTACTGGATATTGCCAAAATCGAACAGGCCTTTTTGAGTAGGATTGTCGGCATTGAATTCAAAGGGCGCCGTGTAGAAATTATTCATCACGCTGTCGTAATGCAGCCACTGCACCACCGCATTCAACTTATAAGGAAACACCCGGTAGGTAACCTGTACCGAATCCATTGCCGGCTTTACTTTCCAGTGTAGCTGCGCATGTACAAAATCTAACTGGTACATGCTGTCTTCCACATGGGGAATTGAAAAAGTTTGCGGCACAATGCTAAGGGAATCCAGCACCAGGCTATCTGTTACGGCTATTGTCTTCAGGCGCAGGTTGGAGGCAGGGTTTACGGTTACCGGCATTTGTGCAACACCCGTAAAGGAGGCAAGCAACACAATTGTTAATAGGGATATGCGGCACAGGTGCTTCAACAGCAGTTTTTCAAGAACGTGTAAAATAGCGCCTTTTCTGCTTATATCGAATGGCTGTTCGGTAAAAAGCCCCGGAATGCGGCCCGAAAACAAAAAAGCCCTGCGGAACAGGGCTGTATGAGGTTTTGAAAAAGTTTATTTATCAGATGACAGCCCGGCTTCCAGGTACTCGCGGTTCATGCGTGAGATATTGGTTATGGAGATCTCTTTCGGGCAGACGGCTTCGCAGGCGCCTGTAAAGGTGCAGGAGCCAAAACCTTCCTTATCCATCTGCGCCACCATGCTCAGCACACGATCCTTACGCTCTGGCTTGCCTTGTGGTAACAGGCCTAGGTGCGCAATTTTGGCTGCTGTAAACAGGGATGCGGATGCATTTTTACAAGCTGCCACACAGGCGCCGCAGCTAATGCAGCTGGCCGCGCCAAAGGCCGCATCTGCCTTTTCCTTTTCAATTGGAATGGTATTACCATCAACGGCATTTCCTGTATTTACGGAAATAAAGCCTCCTGATTGTATGATGCGATCGAAAGCACTGCGATCGGTAACCAGGTCTTTGATAACGGGGAACGCCACAGCCCGCCAGGGTTCTATGGTAATGGTTTCACCATCTTTAAAAGCCCGCATATGCAGCTGGCAGGTGGTGGTGGCATGCCAGGGACCATGCGGCCGCCCGTTGATGTGCATGGCGCAGGAGCCGCAAATACCTTCGCGGCAGTCGTGGTCAAACGCAATCGGGTCCACGCCATCCAGCACCAACTGTTCGTTCAGCATGTCCATCATTTCCAAGAACGACATTTCGGAAGACACGTTTTTTACTTCGTAATTTTCAAAACGTCCGTCAGTTTTCAAATTCGATTGACGCCATACCTTCAGCGTCAGGTTCATGTTATAATGTTCCATATTAGACCTGTGCTCCTGCCCTTTTTACCAGGTAAACAAGAGTGTTTTTTATGTTTTCGATACGTATGGCAACGTGCTTTTGTGCCTTGATGAAGCACCGTTTGCGACGCTCCGTTCATCAGTTGTGCTGCTATGAAACTTTTTCAAAAGCTCATGTCCTTCTTACAACACCTGCCCGTTTTCATAGTCAATGAACGCTGTTGCAAACGCAACTTTTTCAAAAGCCCATACTTTATTTATAGCTGCGTTGGCTTGGCTTCACTACATCGTAATTCAGCTCTTCTTTATGCAGCGTCCAGTCGTGCTCGCCGGTATTTTCCCAGGCAGCCACATACATAAATTCATCATCGCGGCGCAGCGCTTCCCCATCCGGCGTTTGGTATTCTTCACGAAAGTGGCCGCCGCAGCTTTCGGCCCGTTGCAGGGCATCAATGCACATCAGTTCGCCCAGTTCTATAAAGTCGGCCACGCGGCCTGCTTTATCCAGTTCCGGGTTAAATTCGTTGATTGTGCCCGTTATTTTAATATCGCTCCAGAATTCCTTTTTTAGTTGGCGTATTTCCTCGATCGCTTCGCGCAAGCCCTGTTCGTTGCGCGCCATACCGCATTTGTTCCACATGATCTTACCCAGCCGCTTGTGCATGCTTTCCACGCTTTGCTTGCCTTTTATGTTCATTAAGGTATTGATGCGGTCGCTCACTTTTTGCTCCGCCTCTGCAAATGCCGGGTGATCGGTAGGGATTGATTTTGTAGCAATGTCATCGGCTAAATAGTTACCAATGGTATAAGGGATCACGAAATAACCATCGGCCAAACCCTGCATCAGCGCCGAGGCGCCCAATCGGTTGGCGCCGTGGTCGGAGAAGTTGGCTTCACCCATGGCATACAATCCGGGGATCGTGGTCATCAGTTCATAATCCACCCAAAGGCCCCCCATGGTATAGTGCACCGCCGGGTAAATGCGCATGGGCACCACGTATGGGTTTTCGCCGGTGATCTTTTCGTACATGTCAAACAGGTTGCCGTATTTTTCTTTCACCACTTCTTTACCCAGCACTATTATTTCTGCTTCGCTGATGTTGCCTAAATTTCGCTTGCTGGCTTCTATTTGTCCATAACGCAAAATGGCAGCTGCATAATCCAGATACACGGCTTGTTTGGAGGTGCCCACACCATGACCGGCATCGCAACGCTCTTTAGCGGCACGCGAGGCTACGTCGCGCGGCACTAGGTTTCCAAATGCGGGGTAGCGGCGCTCCAAATAATAGTCGCGTTCGGTTTCCGGAATTTCGTTTGGCTTGCGGTTGTCGCCTTGTTTAAGCGGCACCCAAATGCGGCCATCATTGCGCAAAGATTCCGACATCAGGGTCAGTTTCGACTGGTACTCGCCTGCTACCGGTATGCACGTAGGGTGAATTTGCGTGAAGCAGGGGTTTCCAAAATATGCGCCTTGCTTATGCGCCTTCCAGATAGCCGTGGCATTGGAGCCCATGGCGTTTGTAGAAAGATAAAACACATTGCCATAACCGCCGCTACAGATGAGCACGGCATGGCCAAAATGCCGTTCCAGTTTACCGGACACCAGGTCGCGGGCAATAATACCGCGGGCCTTGCCATCGATTTTTACAATGTCCAGCATTTCGTGGCGCGTGTACATTTTTACATTGCCTAATGCCACCTGGCGTTCCAACGCCTGGTAGGCGCCAATCAGCAATTGCTGGCCGGTTTGCCCGGCTGCATAAAACGTGCGCTGCACCTGCGTGCCGCCAAAAGAACGGTTGCTCAGCAAGCCGCCATATTCCCGTGCAAACGGAACGCCTTGCGCCACGCACTGATCGATAATACTCACGCTTACTTCGGCCAGGCGGTGCACATTAGCTTCGCGGGAGCGGTAGTCGCCGCCCTTGATGGTATCGTAAAACAAGCGGAACACCGAGTCACCGTCGTTCTGATAATTTTTTGCTGCATTGATGCCGCCCTGCGCTGCAATGGAGTGCGCGCGGCGCGGGCTGTCCTGGAAGCAGAATGATTTTACTTTATAGCCGAGTTCTCCCAACGATGCCGCTGCTGCGGCACCCGCCAGCCCGGTACCAATCACGATGATCTCCATACGGCGCTTGTTGGCCGGGTTCACCAGCTTTACGTGGTCTTTGTAATCCTGCCACTTTTCATTTAAATTTCCTGCCGGAATTTTTGCATCAAGCATAGCTCCTATTTGATAAATTTTTCAATATGCCTTGCGGCATCAGAATCGGGTTGCTTTATATTTTATACTAAACCCTGCGGTTCAACTTTTTCAAAACCTCATGCCTGTTTTTACGTCCTGATGCCTTAACAATTGATCAGGGGTAAAATCAATTTTAAAATAAACCCCACCAGCACCGAATAACTTACATTGATAAGCGTGCCGGCCAAAAAATACATACTGTTCTTTTCAATTTCTTCTTTGCGCACCATTGTTTTGGCAGTGATCACTATGGCAATGGCCGTATAGGCTTCCAGGATAACAAACACCAGGATCAATATGTTTTCGCACTTACCAATGATATTGCCCACCGCGATCCGCTCTTTCAATTCAGCCGGCTTGTCTTCATCCGCTGCTTCTTCCAAGTTCTTTTTGGTGATGGTTTGCAGCACATAGCTGATCACCTTGCCACTGGTAAGCAACAACACCGCAAACGCCACTGCCATTACAATATAACTGATCCAGCACATTATTGTTTAAGTTCCTGCTCTGTCCATCCGGCCAAATTAATTTCCAATGACTGCACCTGCGTGGCGGCAATGCTTTTCAGGGTTTTTGATACGTTCTGCTGTGTTATTTTCAACCGCCGCGCCACTTCTTCCTGCACACCAGTCTGGCAATACATGCGGTACACCTGATGTTGCCGTTCCGTCCAGGTTTCTTTTACCAGCCACAACAGGTTCAGCTGCCCCTGCCAGGCTTTATCAAAGGCCTCATTCCCGGTCTGGCAACGAAACTTCAACCCGGCCCGCTTTAGTTCCAACATCTGCGCCGCCGCCATATGAAACGCTTCGCCATCGGCTTTCGAAATATCACCATTTTGCGGCAGCACATCTATTTCGCCGCGCACTACCACAAAACGCATTTTATAAGGCCACAACCCTTCATCTATCTTATCCATTACAGGGTACAACTGCCAGGGATCTTTTACCATGGCGGCTGTTTCGTCGAGGCCTTTCCATACCTGTATGGGCATTTCAAAAACATGGGCATATTGCTGTTGCACTTTTTGCAGCGTTGCGGCCAGCTTTTTTTCAAAGCCCTTGCGGTCTTTTATTTTTCGCGACGCCACAACATCGGACAGCAGCACATATTTTAACCCGCTTTTTTTCATACAACGCTTTTTGGTTGTACTCCAAATATACAACCTTTTTTTGTTGTAAAGAGAATTTACAACTAATATTGGTTGTTATAGAAAATCAAAGAACTGCTATCTTATTATTTAACCCAGCCGAGGTACATGCTGATGGGCATCATGGCAAATGCCAGCGAAACGATAATGGCAAAACCATAACCAATGCTTTTGAGCATTGCCAGGTATTTACGGTTGTGTACGCCCATGGTGCGGAATCCGCTTTGGAAGCCATGCATCAGGTGGTACATCAGCGATATGCAACCCAGCACATACAAGATAACCACTATGGGGCTTTGAAAAACATCCAGCATTTTGGCATACAGGTTATGCGTTTCGGTAAAGCCGTATGTTACTTCGGGCAGGTTTCCGGTAATGCGCGAAGGCACCCAAAAGTGCGAAATGTGCATTACCAAAAACAGGAAGATCAGCGTACCCAGCAGGCCCATAGTGCGGCTGTACCATTTGCTGCCGCGTTCGCCCAGCGGTTTCTGGTAGCCTTTGGCCCGGCGCCGGCGGTTTTGCACTTCCAGCTGCCAGCCTTGAATAATATGTATGATAAAGAAAATAAACAACCCTACTTCAATGATGCGGATGACGATGGTAGAGCCCATGAAATGGGCCGCTTTATTGAACATTTCACCGTGATCGTTGGCCCAGATCGTGGCATTAAGCCCTACATGCACAATTAAAAAAGTTATTAAAAACAAACCCGTTAAAGCCATTACGATTTTCTTGCCGATTGCAGACGTAAAGAAAAAGGACCATTTCATATGCGTGAGAAAAGAGGGTTGAAAATTATGGTCAAAAGTACAACGGGAACCGTAAAGATGTACATGCAGCAGAAATAAACTATGTGGGTATTAAATAGGCAGGCGTTTGTTGATTTCGTCATCTATTTTTTTAAACAGGTGAAAGGGCCGGTACGTGCGCCAGTTGGCAAGCGGCATCAGCTCGATGTAGTAATTGATCTTGGCCTTTTTAAAATCGTACTGCGTGGCTTCGGGCATGTTCAAACAAACGATCCAACCATTTTCGTCCATTACTTCTTCGTGCCATTCCTGGTAATAATCCTTATCGCCGCTGTGAAAGTTGAGTACGTTCTCGGCAATAAGAATAAACTTATTGATACCCTCATACTCAAACTTGTCAATCACATCGCGCTTCAGGGTCATGATGTCGTTCTCAATGGCATCGTTCCATTCGCCAATCAGTTCCAGCACTACGTAATGCTCGTCATAATCGGCAAGCAATACTTTTAAATACAGGGTGCGGCTGCCAAAATCATCCCATTGCGGGTGTATGTAATAATTGTAAACGGTCTGGGTAAATTCAAATTCGGAATACTCGCGTTTGTAAAACGGCGACCGCTCGTCTTCTTCACTCACATAGATATGACGCCAGTTATAATATGGTTCAATTTCGTGCATGCTCCACGGCTTTCTTTACACTGCCAAACTGCAATAATAACGCCTTTGCCATTTGGTAATCTGTCATGTTTAGTTTATCCATTATCATTTTTGTGCCACGCTCCACCAGTTTTTCGTTGGTTAGTTGCATGTTCACCATTTTATTGTCTTCCACCCGGCCCAGCTGGATCATTACGGTTGTTGAGATCATGTTAAGGACCAGCTTTTGCGAGGTGCCGCTTTTCATGCGTGTGCTGCCGGTAACAAACTCCGGCCCTACTGCTACCTCTACCGGAAAATCGGCAACCAGGGCCAAAGGTGCACCAGGATTGTTTGTAATGCTGCCGGTAGTGATGCCTTTTTTTTTGCAACGATCCAATGCACCGATTACGTAGGGTGTTGTGCCGCTGGCAGCATTGCCTACCACCACATCTTTGGGCGAAACGGCATGCGCTTCCAGGTCTTTCCAGCCCTGCTCCACATCATCCTCGGCATTCTCTACTGCTTGGGTGATGGCTTGCTCGCCGCCGGCAATTACTGCTATAACCAAACCATATGGAACGCCATAGGTAGGCGGGCATTCGCTGGCATCTACCACGGCCAAGCGCCCGCTGGTGCCGGCACCAATATAAAAAAGACGTCCGCCCGCCAGCATTTTATCGGTTATGGCGCCTACAAGTTGCTTGATCTGCGGGATGGCTTTTTCTACCGCTTCGGGAACTGTTTTGTCTTCCGCATTGATCTGCTTGAGCAGTTCGCCAATGGATTGTTTCTCCAGATGGTGGTATAGACTTTCCTGTTCTGTAATTTTTATGAAATGGTTCATGGCTCACGCTTCCTGTAAATGGTACGCAATCAATCCCTGCATGGGGTTTTTAAAAATATGGCCCAGCTCAAATTCATACGACTGGCACAGCTGTTCAATCACATCCTTAAATCCGGCGGCAATGCTGCCCACAAAATGCACCGGTTCGGTCCACACTTCGCCGTACTTGCACAGGTGCTGGAAAAAGAAATCGTTCAGACCGTCTTCTAAAATGTTTTCAATCATGTAATGGCCGCGGTTTTCTGCCAGGAACAGGGCGTACTGTGCAAGGTAGCGATTGGCCAATGGCTTTTTATAAACCGCATCTAAAATTTCCGATGCCGATGTGTGATAAACCGCATTGAATTTCTCTTTCAGCTCTTCATCAAATGTATTGTATAAGTAATATTGAATTACTTTTTTGCCCAGGTAGGCACCACTGCCTTCATCGCCTAAAATATAGCCCAGGCCTGGACTGTTTTTAACCACCTGGCTGCCATCGTAATAACCAGAGTTGGAACCAGTGCCTAGGATACAGGCAATGCCTTTGTTGTGGCCGCAGGTAGCTTTCGCGGCGCCCATCAGGTCGTGCGTAACGCATACATGGGCTTTTGAAAAAGTTTGCTTTAGGGCCATTTCCACAATACGGCGGTTTTTCTCAGCGGCGCAGCCCGTTCCGTAATAACAAACTTCTGTTATGGTGCTGTTTTTCAAATGCGGTACCAACTCCGCCTGCAACAATTCCACGATCTGAGCTTCGTTCAAAAAGTATGGACTGATGCCTTTGGTGGTAAAGATTTGCTGCTGTCTGCCTTTTAATAAACACCATTCCGCTTTGGTAGAACCGCTGTCTGCTATCAAGGTAACTGCTTCCATGTGCGTTGCTTAAAGTATTGTTGAAAAAAGGAGCACGGCCGCATCGTTCTTGCAAAACCCCTATTTTGCAACAAATTACAAAGTAACAGCAGACGATGAGGAATAAAAAATTGCAGGTGTGGCTGCCGCTGGTGTTTTCGCTGGTGATGATTGCAGGCATGTTCTTCGGCTTTAAGCTGCACCAGCAAACCGGCAGCAACGACAGCTTTTTCAAGCGCGAAAAACGCACGGCCTTACAGGAAGCGCTGGACTTGATCAGGAACCGGTATGTCGATTCGGTTGGTGTGGACTCGCTGCAGGACGATGCCATGCAAGGCATTATGGACCACCTTGATCCCCACTCCTTTTATATACCCGCCTCCGATCTCAGCGAAACCAATGAAGACATTATTGGCAATTTCCAGGGCATTGGCGTAGAGTTTAACATCTTTAAAGATACCGTTCATGTGCTCTATGTAATCCCGAACGGCCCCAGCGATAAAGCCGGGCTGCAGATTGGTGATAAGATTCTGGCGGTTAATGATTCGGCAGTCGTTAGCAACACCCTTTCGAGCGAGCGCATCAAAAAAATGATCCGGGGCGAAGGCGGCACCAAAGTAAAGCTCACGGTTTTGCGCGGCACTACCAGCCAGTTTTTTTACGTTACCCGCGGCACCATTCCCCTGCCTTCGCTGGATGCTTCGTATATGCTGGACAGTATTACTGGGTATATCAAACTGAACAAATTTTCAGAAACCACATACCAGGAATTTATGCAGGCGATGGAGAACCTGCAGCAGCAGCATATGCAAAATCTGGTGCTGGACCTGCGCGGCAATGGCGGCGGGCTGGTGAACCAGGCCACCAATATAGCCGATGAATTTCTGGATGGTGATAAACTGATTGTGTATACCGAAGGCACCAATACACCGCGCCGCGAATACAGAGCCGGTAAAGAAGGCGTTTTTGAAAAAGGAAAATTGTCGGTGCTGGTAGACGAATTAACGGCAAGTGCTTCCGAAATTTTAGCTGGCGCCCTGCAGGACTGGGACCGTGCCCAAATTGTTGGCCGCCGCTCGTTTGGTAAAGGCCTTGTTCAGGAGCAATATGGTTTAAGCGACGGCTCGGCGCTTCGCCTGACGGTTGCCCGGTATTATACACCGCTGGGCCGCAGCATTCAGCGCCCGTATGATAAAGGTAAAAAGATCTACATGGAAGAACTGTACCACCGCTACGAAAATGGCGAGCTGATGTATGCCGATTCCATTCATCAAAATACCAGCAAAGCGTTTAAAACAAAGAACGGAAAAACCGTTTATGGCGGTGGTGGCATTATGCCGGATGTTTTTGTACCTATCGACAGCAGCCTGCTCATTCACAGCGTTACGCAACTGTACCTCGATGGACGGTTCAACAATTTTGTTTATCAATACTATACAAAGCACCTTCCCGAATGGCAGCAGTATAAATCACCAGCCGATTTTGCAGCCCGTTATCAAAATGAGTCTGATGTGTGGAATGGCCTGGTTGACTATGCCGCTAAGGACAGTATCAATCTAAAAAAAGTATCGGCCGACGATAAAAAAGAAATTGAAGACCGAATTAAAGCCTACCTCGCCCGCTTCCGCTGGCGCACACAAGGCTTCTACCAGGTATCTAACGCAAGTGATAAAGTAATTGCCAAGGCATTGCAAACCATGCAACAATAAAAAATGGCGCCTGTGGCGCCATGGTGTTGTAAGCAGTTAGATGGGAAATTATGATTCGTTTACTTCCGAACGCTTGTTCAGCACTTCTTTTTTCTCGATAGCATAAGAGGCAATCAGCCCTAAGCCGCCGCCGATGGCGATGCAGGCAAAGTAAATGGCCGGGTTATCATCGTGAAAGTCGCTACGGTTCATACTATTATCGACCAGGAAAGCGATCAGCAATCCCAAGCCGGCACCTAAGAACAGGAGGCCGTTTTTAAGGTTGCGGTACGGTGCCGGGCGGTTAGCAAATTGTTTCGGGTTCATGCCTTTTTCTATAAGTGCCATATTTTCACGGGTGCGCAGGTAATAAATACCAAAGACCATGGCAAATGCCCCAAGCGGAACTAAAATCGGAACTAATAATTCTGGACCATTCATAAAAGAAAATTTATTGTTTAAGATTTTGTTTTGGTGTTTTAGTATCTGACTACCGCTGCAGCAGGCAGGTTACAGCTTTCTAAAACTTTTTTTAAAGAACTGGTGTACAATACATAGGACTACGACCTTAGCGGCCGGGTTACAGGAAAAATAAACGTTTTTGGCTATCTGAATGCGAAAGTTACCCGATTTTAGGTTCGGCAAACTTTTTCAAAAACCCATGCTTATATAAGTATGACTGTATCGGATTTTGATTGCAAATGCGTAATGTGCTAAAATCAAGGATTTCTTTTTCCTAAAAACACTTCTATTATTACAGCTCATTAAAATGTGTAACTTTCAAGCCCAACCAAAACGTTTATTCGAATAACCGGCAGTGTTGCCTGTAACCTGCAGGCGTAAGATGGCGTCATAACTAACAGAATGCACACCGAGCCAAATGATATGGACATCATCAGCCGGGTTTTGCAGGGCGATGCAAACGCTTATGCAAGCCTGGTGCAGCAATACCAGAACTTTGTGTTTACAATTGTATTACGCTATGTAAAAAGCCGCGAAGATGCCGAGGAAGTGGCGCAGGATGTGTTTGTAAAAGCGTACCGGTCGCTTGCCGATTTTAAAGGCACATCAAAATTCAGTACCTGGCTGTATACGATTGCAACCACAACCAGCATCACGTTTCTTCGTAAGAAAAGACTGGACGTGCAATCGCTGGACGATGAAAAGGTTTTTGAAACGGCCGATCATATCGACAGCGGCATGAACGCCAATACGATCGAACAGAAATCGCGGGTGTCTATGGTGAACAACGCCATAAAATTATTAAGTCTGGACGATGCACAGGTGATCACGCTGTTTTACAAAGGCGAGCAAACGCTTGAAGAGATTGCGCAGATCTGTGGTAAGGAAGTGAATGCGGTAAAGGTGCAATTGCACCGTGCCCGCACCCGGCTCAAAGAAAAAATGCAAACGCATTTCCGGGCAGAAGTAAAAGATATTTTTTAAACAACAAACCTGTATTTATGGATACCGTGAACGATATGGAACAGCGGCTTTGGGAATACATTGATGGCTTCAGCTCGGCTGCGGAAAAGTCTATTGTAGAAACGCTAATACGCGAGAACCAGCAATGGCGCAACCTGTACCAGGAGTTGTTGCAGGTAAACAGTTCACTGGCCAATATGGACCTGGAGCAACCCTCCATGCGGTTTACAAAAAATGTAATGGAGGAAATCGCCAAATTTCAAATTGCGCCCGCTACAAAAGCCTATATCAATAATAAGGTCATCTTTGGTATCGTGGCCTTTTTCGTGTTGTCCATAGTTGGCTTCCTGGTGTATGGCATGGGCCAGATCGACTGGACAGTTACAAGTCAATCTCAAAGTCCCATCGGAATTGACTTGAGCAAGGTTGATTACAGTAAAATGTTCAACAATACGGTTATGAACCTATTTATGATGTTGAATGCTGTATTGGGTTTGATGCTGCTGGACCACTATTTCGGTAAAAAGCGGAAGCAATTATACGAAACGGCCTGATGCGTCCATCATCAGGTTCGGTGTACAGCCCTTCTGTTTACAGAAGGGCTTTTTATCTTAAGGTATGGGCATTTAAAAAAGTTAGTCGTTCCATAAATATATCCTGGTACAAGAAGTCTGTAGTGCAACTTTTTCAAAAACTCATGCTCCTTATATTAATTGCGGTATCCAATAAAAAATCGATAGCATTTTCCATTTTCTAAAAGGTTAATAATGGGCTTTTAATACAAACGTTCCGGGCAAGCTCGGAACTTAATTTACCTTTGCGCCAGAAATAACAGCTATGGATGTAAAGAATAATATCTTAGAAACGATTGGTAATACGCCGCTGGTACGATTGAATAAAATCACTAAAGACCTGCCTTGTGAGGTTCTTGCCAAGGTGGAATATTTCAATCCCGGCAACTCCATTAAAGACCGGATGGCGTTGAAAATGATAGAAGTTGCCGAAGCCGAAGGTAAACTGAAACCCGGCGGCACCATTATCGAGTGTACATCGGGCAATACCGGCTTGGGTCTTGCTATGGCAGCTGTTATAAAAGGATACAAATGCATCTTTGCTACCACCGATAAACAATCCCAATCCAAAGCCGACATCCTGCGTGCAATGGGTGCTGAAGTAATCATCTGCCCCACCAATGTGGAGCCCGACGATCCGCGCAGCTATTACGAAACGGCTGCGCGCTTGGCCCGTGATATACCCAATTCATTTTTATGCAACCAATACGATAACCTCGCCAACCGGCAGGCACATTACGAAAGTACCGGGCCGGAAATCTGGGAGCAAACTGATGGCAAGGTGACGCACCTGGTGGTTACAGCAGGGACCGGCGGCACCGTTACAGGTACCGCACAATACCTCAAGGAAAAAAATCCTGCTATACAGGTTTGGGCCATTGATGTGTACGGCTCTTTACTCACAAAATACTTTCGTACCGGTGAAGCCGATATGAATGAAGTACATCCGTATATTTCTGAAGGTTTTGGGGAAGATTTTGTGCCGCAGAATTACGACATGAGCGTGATTGATTATTTTGAACAGGTTACAGATAAAGATGGCGCTGTAATGGCGCGCCGGCTGGCTAAAGAAGAAGCCCTGTTTTGTGGTTACAGCGCCGGCAGCTGCATTCAGGGATTGCTGCAGTTAAAAGGTAAATTAAAGAAAGGCGATTTGGTGGTTGCCATCCTTCACGATCATGGCAGCCGGTACGTTTCAAAAATCTATAACGATCAGTGGATGGCGGAACGCGGCTTTTTTGATGTAAAAACATTTAAAGATGTAGTGAATGCACGCGGCAAAAAACGGCTCATCACCATCGAGCCCACACAATCGGTTTCAGAGGCGGTTGAACTTATGAAGCAATATGATATAGAACATATACCCGTGGTAAAGCAAAACGAACTGATCGGTTCTGTTAGTGAAAGCGGCTTGTTTCAGCGCGTATTCAACAACCCGGAAATTAAAACCGAAAAAATCGAAAGAGTGATGGACAAACTGTTCCCGGTTGTATCGCTGGAAACACCAGTAGAAAAATTAAGTACGCTGATTAATAAAGAAAACGGCGCGGTGCTGGCAAAAGATGAAAGCGGCAACTATCATATTGTTACAAAATACGACGTAATTCAGGCCCTAGCCTAGTACTATAACACAACGAAATTTTCGAAAAAAGAGCAGCTAAGCATATTTACTTAGCTGCTCTTTTTATAAGATCTGGTTACAAGCGTAATCAGATACACGTAAAAACAGAAGGGCTTATTTGCTGAATAATTTTCCCACCTGCTTTCCTTTCAAATCGCTTGCCAATCAATATTGTAGAAAGTACATATTGTCATCTTAGTATGTTTGAAGCGAAATGATATTGAGATACATATTTTAATGACGTTACGCTTAAAATCGTATTTCTACTTAGTTGTTTTTCTGCATTGCAATGTTGTTCCATAAGGCTTTTTACGCGTGTGTCAGGTACTGAATTTTGATGTGCCTTTAAAATCGGCAAGCGACCGGTACGCTTTTACAAACACATCCTGCGCCACTTCCTCGGCATCTTCGCGGCTTTTTACATAGCGTAATACA
>Ga0115848_100526_pt1 | contig 15161 bp, 18 predicted proteins | sample InSIn3gowninarea_FD_83862 | JGI IMG/M metagenome (GOLD analysis project Ga0115848, IMG submission 83862) | reverse complement strand
GTGCTTCCTCGATGGTGGCATCTCCAATATCAATGCCATAAACATGACCCTGATTCAGACGAGAAGCCAAGTCGAGCGTCATAGAGCCAGGACCACAACCAACATCTAGCAACGTCATGTCGGCATCTGCGTGCGAGACAGGTGTCAGGCTATGTCGAAGAAGTTCCAGTTCTGCTGAAGTTGTCGGTGGGTTGAGTCTATCATACGCACTCGACGATTTTGGCCGCGGAGGTTGGGAGAGAGCAGCGGCTTGGTGCTGTGATGAGCTGCTCGGCCGGAAGTACGGCTCGTTTTGCGATTGTGCTGCTACACCCTGTGGCGTCCCTGTATTGCGCGTCGTTTGAGGGCCAAGTCTTTCGATCGGGAGGCTCTCCAACAAGGACGGTGGCGGGGCGGGTATTGGCATGGAGGAGTCGTGAAGTTGTTTTTGAAGCACCGTGACATAGCTGCGGAGGTCGTAATTCTCTGCCTGCAGATTCGCAGCTGATTTTGCATGTTCCTCGAGCGTATGAAGTCGGTCTTCCAGCTCCTTGATGTGGTTGTCCTTTCGGGCACGGAATGCGCGCTATGACGAGTTTATGGTTAGCTAGGTCTTTCTATCATCACAGTGCGAGGACGTACCTGAGCCGCTCTGTTTTGCTGTGCCCTTTTTGTCTCTCGTAGCTGCTTGGCGCCTCTCTTGCTCTGTCCATCGGCATCGAGATCATCCGCCATCACGTAATCTATTGCGCCTGAACCGGCCTCTTGTCCACTTCCTCCATCTTCTACTTCAGGTGGTATCGCAGCTGCTTGACGAAAGCTTGGGTCTAGTCTTGTTTGACGGGGTTGTGGCGGCTCGGGTAGATAGTAGGGATGTGATACATGACTGTTCGAGGAGGGAGCACTACCGCTGGTCGTGGAGGCTTCAACCCGGTCTGCCTGGACTGAGCTTAGTGCACGTTCGATGAGGAGGTGTTCGCGGAGGGCTATGATACTGTCAGATATGGTAATCCGTGTACGTAAAGGCATTCTTACTTAGAAGTCCTTCTTCGCCCGAAGGTTGAGTCTGTACCTGATTCTGCTGCATCACGCTCGCCCTCGAGCGAGCTACCTGACCTGGGCCAGGCTACTCGCAGTCTTCTGTTGTCTCAGGCAGATTGTGATATCGATAGCATTCGTGCGATTACAGCTGGTGCGACTCCGGATAGTGGAGAGGGTGCGTTTCAAGTTTGGCTGTGGTTGACGCAAAGTAAGACCTGTGCCGCTGGGCGCGAATCAGCTGACCGCGACGACATGCATGAGATGTGTCTCATATCTAGAGATTGTGATATGAAGTGCAGGACTCACCAGAAGCTGGCGCAACCGTGATTGTGAAGGTCGATGCTGACTAAGAGGCTTACAATCGCGGTCGCAAGTCTGAAGAGGAAGGAGCCAGCCGCGATCCGACTTTGCCGACCCTGACTTCATCCATTATTATTGCAAGATCAAAAACATCTTTGCACTGTGCGGCTGCGGTTATCACGTCTGCTAGAAGGCCATGGCTCGGCATACATTACGTCCCCTGTGAGCTTCAGGTGTGATGTATAGCACAGCATTGATGATCACGAGGCCGGTGTCCTCCTGTTCGGGGCCAGCCTTGTTGTCTAACGTTGCTTACTAGTGTGATATATATTCTGCTAGATGCCACTTCTGCTCGTTACCTCTTCGCTCTGTTGGCGACTTGAGTGACTCAGCAGAATATGGCCAACCCAAATACCTACGCGCAAGGGCATTCGAAGCCGGTGTTGGACTCTTACAAAGTACGTGGGACAAATCATGACAAACCCGGCGTCCTAATCTCAGCTAGTGGCGTACTATCGAGAGCTCGGCCGCCTATCTCATTCCATACTTGAAACCTGACATGACGTTGCTAGATGTTGGTTGTGGTCCTGGCTCTATGACGCTCGACTTGGCTTCTCGTCTGAATCAGGGTCATGTTTATGGCATTGATATTGGAGATGCCGCCATCGAGGAAGCACGAGCCCTGGCCAAGGAACGGAATGTGTCCAACACGAGCTTTAGCACCGCAAACATTCTCAATCTTGCTGGAACAGATATCGCAAGCATGAAATTTGATGTGATCCATGCTCATCAATGCGTCATCCATATTCCTTATCCTCTGGCTGCTATCCAAGCTATGAGAGGATTGCTTAAGCCCGGTGGCTTCCTCGCCATCCGTGACGCTGACATGGGCACATCAATCCACACTCCGCACTTTCCCGAGCTCGACCGGAGTTTCGAGATGGTAAATGCCGCTATGCGTGCTGCTGGTGGAAACCCAGACGGTGGGCGTCATCTGCTGTCGATGGCCATGATGGCAGGCTTTCCACGAGATGCGATCACGCTCACAATGGGTAATTGGTGCTTCTCGACGCCCGAGGAGAGGACGTACTGGGCAGAGACCTGGGCCAGCAGGCTCTTGACGACGAAGTTGAAGGACAGAGTGATCCAGTACGGGGGAGCAACACCTGAAGAGCTGGAGCACGTTGCGGAGGCTTGGAAGAAGTGGATGAAATGCGAGGATGGCATCTGGGCAGCATCACACTTTGAGATCATTGCCAAGCTTGAGTGAGGTCGACTCGAGCATCTCAGAAGGTTAGGTACTGTGAATTCTATCCATGGCGTGTGGTTTCTGCTTTGGCTGGATTGAATGAAGTTTTTCATTGCACACATTCGAATGCTTGCTTGTCGTTCTTTTGAGAGGCGAGCTCGAAGGATCGCTTCTTCCAGTCAACTCTCCGGTCTTCTGACTCAAGAGACTGCTCGGTGGACCTAATCCAGACCAATCTCACACCACCAAGGTAATCACGTTAACAACGAGGAAAGCAACGAGGATGACAATGACGAGGATAACGAAGATATCGAGGATGTCGATCTATTATAGCGCGTGCAGCAGTACATTGACGGCGACGGACCTTCTACCGCGAAGAAGACCATGCGTTATGACCAGCTAGAGCGGCCGAAACCTATACTAACACTAGCAACAGCACTGCCTCTTACTGTTTCCCCCATCGATCCCTAGTTCATCTTCATGCGGGTCTTTAGTATTGGTCTCTTCTACCTTCCCGAGTCTCCTCATTACTTTACTAAGCGTGGTCGGATTAAGGCAGCTCGCTACTCGTTGTCCCGCCTTCGTGGTCAGCCCCGAGACTCTAAGTACATTAAGGTCGAGTTGTCTGAAATCATCGCTAACGAGGAGTACGAGCGTGCTCTGATCCCCACTACTGGACAGCTGTCTGGATGGCGGCAATTCAGCAGGAAAGTATCTGTTTGCAGTCTGATACTCGAAGTGGCACCATTGAGGTTTAGTTAAATCCTTCAACATGTCTCATTTGAGTCGACCGAATATTGAGGACGGCACCCCATACTGTACGTACTATGCTTGCCGCCAGAAGCAACCGTGTACCGAACACTTCAACGTAAAGGGTCACTCGTCGATGCTTGCGTTAGCTTGGCTGCAGCTCTCTCTGGCACTGATTTGGAGCTGACATAAGTGGAAGACCTCTACCTGTACAAAGGCAAAGGAAACTTCGGAAATTACTTGACCTCCAAGGATTCGGTGGAAATTCGAAGAGGCCAAGCTCGCACTTTGAGATCATCACGAAGCTGTAGCAAGGTCGTTTCGAAGCAGTCTAAGAATAGTATCAACTCATGTATGGTAGACAGTAGCACGGCAGTCACTGCTCCTTATGCTCCCGGTATTGGATCACTGTAGAGCAAGCAAGCTGTGATAGACGCCGTAATTGTCCTGTATGGTCAAGTGAGTTTGCCATCTCGGCCTTAAACACGAATGTACTCCCTCCAATCTAGCTTAACCGCCTCCATACTCCTCATTGAGTCCCAATATCCATTGTACTTATTATGCCAGACCCGCATCATGACTGTGAGCAGATCAGTCCGTCGACTGCAGCTGATATGGTGCCCGGACACCTTTCATCTCAACTGTCACGATATGTACAGCACACAGGAGGAGATCAAACACAGACTTCGGTCACTGTATGACTGCAACCTGGCGACTAGCCTAGAGCTTTCTGCTACATCACACCGCAACAGCACCCAGGAGACCCAAAGCAGTGGCAAGTCTATCTACGGATGCAACCTGGGGACTACCCAGTAGCCCTTTCTGCTGCACAACATCGACGACTGCCCAACCCACCCACTAGACACACTACAACGAATCTCATTCGACTATACTGTACCTCCTGCTCCTGCCTCACACCATATGTGCTCACTCAGGTTATGTCCTGCATTTGTAAATCACAAACAGAATCGTCCTGGGGATAAACCACTGCATACCTCAGCGATCATGACCAAGGCACACCACAACGCCAATACCTCATGGGGACCAAAAGCATCAAGCTCATGACCTGTGCACTACCCGAGTGCTTGGGTATTTCAACAACAGAGATACCTGCCTCACCTTGGCATACATACCCCGAAGGTGCAAGTGCAAGTTCAAGAGAGCGCAAGCATAGCCGAGCTCCATCGAGACCCAGTAGAAAGTATGTTCAATGTCACTGGCGGCGAGGAATCTTGGTATGCCCCGTGATGCCCCGTTCGATGTCCTGGAAGTCCGGGCTCTCCTCTCACGACTCGGTTGCCATCGTGTGGTCGGGACATGCCGGCCTCAGACGGCCCTCTACAACGGTGTACGCGAAGATACTCTTTGTCAAAGCGACCTGTGCCGAGGTCCTAGGGTGCAGTGTGTTGTGTGCACAATGTTGCCCTGGAAGATGCTGTGCCCAACTCGGCTACCGTGCACCTGGTCAAAGCATATTGGGGAACCTGCGCAGTATCATCCAGTAAATTAAAGCCCATCCAGTAAATGAGAGCCCAGTGTGATGAGGGATGCTTTGATAAATCTATGTATCCAGCGCTTTCTGTGCGTGCGTATTCTATGCTGTATGCTATGCAGCCCAACCCAACCCAACCCAACCATACACGCCTCGACTCATGCGTCGCAACAGTCATCACTCGTTTTCTTCGTCAACGTGACCCACCACAATCTCTCCAACCTTGCCAGCTTCTTCTCGCGCAGCTCAAACTCAAAGAGGAAGAGAAGGCGGTCTCTCCTTGCTCTGCGGGCCAAGCCCGGGACTGTCCGCCTCCTGATGTTTCGCGCTGCTTCCCTTAGATCGAAACGTGCTTACAGCAGGGATGTCCGCCTTGAGTCTCTCCTCCTCGGTGCTGTAAGCTCTTGGAGTAAGCTTGATCAGCGTATGCAATGGTACCTCCATCCACGGACTACGCTCCTGGTGAATTCCCATGAAGTAGGCGTAGATACACCTTATAATGGCTTGATGTGTGACAATCAAGATGTTCTCTGCTCTCTCCAGCTCCATGATGATCGGCTCCAGTCTGATGACCACATCGCGGTACGACTCGCCTCCGAGATAGCGGTAGTTGTACTTATCGGCATCACGCGCCGCAAAGTCCTCTGGAAACTTCTGTTCAATTTCGGCGTAGGTTAGGGCGTCGCATTGTCCGCTGTCTAATTCGTCCAATGCTTTCCATTCCAGTTTTTCGAATGTTAGATGTTGTGCGGTCTGTATTGTGCGTTTCAATGTTGACGTCCATACTGTAAGCTTGCGGTTGTCACCCACAGACTCTCTGACTAGGTCTGGCAGGCATTTCGCATAGGCTTGTCCACGTGGGGAAAGGTTCGCATCACCACCAATCTGTCCAGTTACGTTGAACATCGACTCTCCATGCTAGGAATTAGTTAGCATTAGTTGTGCAGTCGTCTCGGGTCCATACCCACTCGTGACAGCCAGATTGACCGAGGCTTGATGTGGAGATTCATGAGATAGTACACGACGCGACTTTGAAGGTAGTCCTGAATGCGATTGATCACTATCTGGCTTCCGACGTCAATGATTTTCACGTATGTCAGATGTGCCTCGTCTTCGTCGATAGTCTGATACACTTTCTCGTAGTTCCGTATCCTATTGCGAAAGTCCATTGCAGCCTCCTCCGGATCTTGTCCAGCATAGTCTGGCGAGGTCGTCTTGACTTCGAGGATATTGCTCATGATCAGCTCTTCATTGTCGCATTTCGACTCAACAAACAATGCCTCGACACCTTCTTGATCGCAGCGGTCTTGGATCCACGCTCGGCGTGGCTTTGTAGAGTTGGTTGCATCCAGTATCGCGATCTGACCATCTCCATCCTTGAACCACTTCATCATGTCTTTCACCGCATCTTCCGCCGCGGCCTTGCGTGCCTGCTCGCCCTCCTTGTTTGTAGTATCGAAGAAGTCTGCCGTAGGTGTAGGTGTATCTTTACGACGATATTGTCCAACGTTGAACGTCTTTGCACGGATCGAGAGCCAGCCGAGGTAGCGTACGACTAGATGTAGTCAGCAGTGCCTTTGAGATGACTGCCTTCTCGTGCCTCACCTTTCTGAGCTATCAGACTCTTCCCTCGTGCGGGTAACCCCACCATGACAACGCAGATCTGAACCTCATCTCCGACCTGTACACCCACGCCGTTAGTCCTGCGCCGATGTACGATAAAGTCAGAAGAAGCAGAACGTCCCACCGCCGGTCTCTCAAGGTCAGCCATGACGGGCAAGTCAAGGTGAACTCAAGATCCGATGATGTTGTAGGTTGGCAGCTAGGCGAGACTCATGCAGCAAGCAAGCAGCGCAGCGGATCGAGGATGCGGGGTCAGAGTGAGGCTATCGTGACAGTAGGGACGGTCTGATAGGTTAGTGAAGAGATGTCGGACGATGTGACGTGATCGTGAGCAACTGATGATGCTCGTGAGACCAAGATGGGACAAATCGTCTGGACCGGAGGCTCAAACCGATGCGGGGTATAACCCTCGTTCCTTCTCGAGACAGTAGATGTTGCCTAGGCGCTTTGACCGCTTGTGGTGTCTCGTTTATGCTGCTCAGGACTCCGTCGCAGGGTGTCTCTCGCCTTCGCCCGGGATATACTCAATATGCGACCGCTGGGGCTGGACAAGTCGCTACCTCGGCCGTATTCATTATCATCAAATCCCATGTTTGGTAGCCGCGATGCGATTTCTGCCGAGCTTTTGCCGGCTGTGTGCAGCAGCATCTTTTGGAGTGGAGGAAACGGCCAGCACATCAATAATTGCAAAGCGCAGAGGTCATCACTTCATTTCCTCAAAGCACCAAAGGGAGCTCTCACTTACCGAGGCAATAATTTGGTTGTCAGAGTGTCGCACAGCCATCTCTCCAGGCCAGGGCAAGGGCACGTCTTACTCGCTTGCGCGTTGATTTTGAGTTTTCGGGTGTTACGTAGCACAGACTTGTAGCGGAGAATGGAAGACGATTGTCTTCAAAGTCGTTGCCCTGCTGTTGCAGATGGATGCTTCGTGTTCTCGACAAGTAAGAAAGTGAGCAAGAAGATTAATATTGACCTCTTCAAGCCTTCAGGCGATGTTGGCAGACGTGATCAGCCCAAGGAGCTGCCCCTATCGTGCCGCGCATTCTTATCTTTCGACGCCCTGGTCCGTGCATCTACTGTATCCTAGGCTTCAGACGACAACATGCGTTGAAGATTGAGTAGGCTTTGCTTCCACACGCGATCGCAGCCCTACTCAATCCTCCCGGTAAAGGGTGTGCGGGCAGGCTGCTCCCTGCCTGGACCATACTGTCACGATTTAGACGGAGCTACTTGTACAATATGGCTTCAATAAGAAGCTCGTCCCAAAATTTGCTAGTTGCAAGAGGTGCCTAAAAATGGCTCAAGACAAACATGCCGTCTTGTTGATACGCATGCATGCTTTCCCTGTTTCGAGGAGATTCACGATCCATTTCCACGTCAGCAGACCATCGACTTGTGAAAAAGACTTCGTGTCGACAACAGCCGAGGTTTAGAACAGTCTCCAACTAACTTTCTCTTCCTCTACCAAACAGCTCCGGTACTCGAGTACAATGACTTTAAGGCTAGACACGTTCACTCGAGACGAAGATCTGTCACTATTATTGATCTATACGCTGCTTGGTTTCCGAAGCATCCTTTTGCCTTTTGACGACCACGATGACTGACCTGCTGTTTCTGAGGATTCCGAGACCCTATAAGATCACAATTCTGTGCGGCCATAGTCCACAATGTGACTTTCAACTTTGAAAGATCTCGGTTGTATGTCACTAAGAACACAACGCTGGACGCGCAGCAACAGGTGATAGCGGAACAAGCCACATAATTATTGGCGTCGTGTCTTGCGTAGCTTGTTCTTCTGGGCCAGAGGAAGATGAACGGCTCATGAAGTCTACGGCAACTTGCTTCAAGCCCGTCAGGCGTTGAGCTTCCACCTAGCATGGTTCACGAGTATCCAGAGCATGTGAGGCTCCAAGGGGTCCAAGCACATGGCCGTAGATCCGTGGCCACCATTCCTCCGTCGTTCAGCGAATCATCTTGGACACAAAGCCGTGGCTGCCGTATTTCCCCAGGTCATCGAGTTGCCTGGAGCTAAAAGTATCCTATACAGACCAGACCGTTTGACTTTCGGCACACTTTCGACTCAGTCAATTCTGGGGATATTGCGGGGATGCGGGGTGAACCAACGTTGACAAGAGTCTTGGGGGAAAGCCTACGGACCGGACTTCCCATATTCATCTGAAGATGTGTCGCAGGTATCACAGTAGTCACTTTCTTCGAGCTGTGTATAAGATGCAGGCTTCTTCTCCCTCTTTCCTCTCCCTTCTCTTCAGCACAATCAACACTTTCACTTCTCCTCCACTCTCACTCCAATAAGATTTAGCAGTCTTTCGTTATCAACACTCACACTCGCTTTCTTAACGACATCCCGTCATCTTCAAGACTAAGATATCATTATGTCTGACTACGAGCAAAAGATCCACGACAATCACATGGAGCACAGAGGCATGGGTGAACCCCTCAGCCGTCAGATGACAGTTGCCATCACACCTGAGCAATACGAACGTCTCTTCTTCCAACCAACACCCGCAAAAGGTGACTTGGCCAAGCGATTGGGTAACCCGACACTGCTTGGTCTGCTCGGCTTCTTGATCCCCTACCAATCCACCATCTTCTGTCTACTCGGATGGCAAAATGCTACCATCACCTGTAAGTTTCCTTTGAGCTCAGCCCTTACAACAAACCCGTCCTCGACATAGTCTGACATTGTATCTAGCTCTCGTCGCCGTGTCCGGTACTTACCTCTTCCTTGGTGGAATTGCCATGGTCATTGCTGGTATCTGTGAATTCATCCTCGGTAACAGTAAGTAGAATACAATCTCATCACGACTCCCAAGCACAACACTAACTCAACCCCTCTGCCAGCCTTCCCCTTCGCTGTCTTCATTATCTACGGTGCACACTGGGTCAACCTTGGCTACGACCAAGCCGTAACCGCCGACCTTCCTGCTGCTTTCGGCAAACTTGGTGCTCTCGACCCTGCCTACAACGCTGGTAATGGATTCTACAACGTCGTCATGGCCATGGTCACATTCTGTTTCCTCTGCGCATCTATCCGCGTCAACATTCCCTTCGTCATCACCTTCATCTCAGTCTTCCTCCTCTTCTGTTTCCTCGCCGCAGCAGACTTCCACCTTGGTAACAACCCTTCAGAAGCAGGTCTTGCTGGCACCGTTCACTTGGCATTCATTGCAGGTGCCTGTGGTTTCCCAGCTGCGCTTTGTGGATGGTACTTGGCTATCATCACTGCTTGTGCCTCTACTGGTGTTCCTTGCCCACTCCCAGTCTTCGACCTGAGCACAAAGCTGTTCTCAAACACCCAAGCTGCTAAGAATGAGGCTGCTGGTGCTGGTGGTGGCGCTGTCGCCCGGTCTGACGAGGAGTCTAGGCTGGAATAGTCTGGGACATGATAGAGATTGTTGTGTTGCATCGTGTTTTAGTCGGGTACTGTCAGCACAGTCGGGCTTTACACCACGGTTCGGGAACTTTGTAATTTAGCTAGCCTCAGTATTTCAGCAACAGCATGATCCAGTACGTCGACCTCTATACCTTCCTCTTCAACAATCCCTTGAAAAAGTCAAAGCTATTACTATCCGTTTGCAACGCCCACTTCCTCCCCGTCTCCCTCTCCCCACCCCTCCCATCCTGCACCAGCTCCTCCGCCAACAACATTCCCCAGTCACTTGTAATGCCCTTGATTTTCGCCCTTGCTCCATCCTCCATCTCCAGCGTCACAACCTGCTCGCTGTGAAGCCAGTGCCTGTAGTACATCTGCTCGAGCTCGCCCTTGAACCCCTGTCTACAGAATGTCGAGTACAGGCTCGAAAAGCTGACCAGGATCCTCGCGAGTAGCTTCTCGAGCGTGAACGGTGTCAGTGGTTTAGGCGCTAGACCTGAGCGCGCGCCGGCTGTTTGGTTCTTGTCGTTGAGGGCGTGCAGAACTGCATTCAGCGAGGTAGTAGGCGCAGCGTTGGAAGTGTTCAGACCGATGCCGACGATGAGGTTGTAGTCACCACCCGAGTACGAAGAGTTGACGAGAATGCCACCGATCTTGACGTAGCTGTTCCGGTCCGCGGGATTGGCGGAGGCGCCTTTGGACGGGTCCAGCGCGTAGATGTCGTTGGGCCACTTGAGCTTGATGGGTACGGCGCGGTAACCCCGGACTGTGCTGCTGGCGGCGCTGGAAGAGCTGGAGCTGGGGCGGTTGATGTCGGCGTCGTAGGTTTGGACGCCTTCTGCTACGGCGAGGGCGGCGAGATATTGGATGAATACGACCGGGGCGGTTGACTGCAAGAGGAGCGGGTGGCGTAAGACGAAGGAGAACATGAGAGAGCCGGCGGGTGAGATCCAGACGTTGGAACCGCGGCCACGCCCGGAGAGCTGGGTTGTTGCTGTCATTGTTGTGCCGGAGGGAAGCTGAGATGTGAGATTGGGATTTCTGAAGGTGTCAGTCGTTGTTGTCTCGGTATTATTGGTTGGATACGTACTTCTCGAGCAGAGTGCTCGTGCTGGTAACCACTTGGCCATACATAAGATGTTTGCCAACATGCAAGTTAGCATAGAGAGCACGTCTTTCAGAGTTGATGTAAGCGTGATGTGCCAGAAAGTAGGCGTCGTGGTTGAAGTATGGCACTTCCTGTGCTGTTGGAGGCTGATCTTCGTGTGCAATGAGTCTTTTCACGATTTTCTCGTAGTCAATAATCTTATCTGGATCCTCGTCTCCAGCGTCTCCGGATTGACCACTGATAGCTTTCGCTGTGTCGATTATTGCCTTTGTGACGCTAGACATTGACCAGACATCAGAAACTCTTTGTAAGGCGAATGTGTCAACCGGGCCTTTGATCACTTCCTCATCGCCTTCTTTCGTGATTGCATTCTCCTTCTGTAGCTCTACAAGGACCTTCCTTATAGCATTCGGCTCCACACTCGAGAAATGTATAGGTGAAAGCGAAGGAAGAGCCTGTTCTTGCGGGCTGACATGAAGTCCCATCTTGAGTAGACATGCTCTCAAGAAGTCGGATCGTGATTTATCATCTGCTGTAAGAGCATCAACTACAGCCGGATTCATATTCTTAGCATCTCTGCTTAGGTTGATAGCAGCAAATCTGATGTCATGTTAGTAGACTGGGGACATCGCAGAATAGGAGAGCCTACTCGGGATGAGGTCCAGTAAGTAGAGCACAGCCTTGCCCAATCTTACGATATACCACTGCTGCAGCTCCTTCGCCGGACTTGACGTTCAGATGTTCTGTATAATGAGCAAGTATTTCTACGCCACGATCGCGGTATTTCTCTGCGTCTACAAAGACGCTTCCGCCATTTGCGTACGTTCGGAAAACGGCGGGCAGTGCGCCACCATTCGTAAAGGCGTGCTTCTCGACAGACAACTCGGCAGCACGAGTGCCCTCTTCACTGTTATATTGGAAGCCAGGAAATGCCGGGCCTCGACAGATACCCGGGTAGAACCGCAGCTCACGGTCTCCCACAACCTCCATACTAGGGTTTCCAAGCTCGAACTCGCATCGGGACGAGCCATAGTAGCCGCCTGCACAAAAGCCTAGATATGCGCCACCGTTCTGCACGAATTGGCGGATACGCCGGTTGCCTTCGCCATTGAGTGTCCGACAGTATGGAAGATCTGCACCTCCGGGCATCACCAGCATGGCGCAAGTATTCGCCCATGGCTCTTTGAGAATGACATCGCCCGTCACAGTCAAGACAGCATAGTTGGGTGAAAGAAAGCGTCGAAGAGAGTACAGAACATGACGGACCGACTCTGATGTGCTACCAGGTCCTGTAGAGTATGAGCTTCGAACTAGAGTATGAGGATCGAGGCGCCAGATTACTTACCCGCATATACAAGGACGTTCAATCGAGCATTGGTCGACATAGTAGTATTGACTCAGGGGCTGATGGCGAGTGCTTTTACTTTACATCATTCAGCTGACTTCCATCAAAACGAAGTCTTTTCTAATTTCGACTTACCTCGTCTCGTCTGGTGATAATCTCGAGTGTACAGCTATTTCAATGTCAACGTCAGCACAACAGCCAAGCACTGGACGTAGCGCTGATGAAGATGATGAGCCTGATGACTGGTATGGTAGACAGATACAGTCCGTCTGACAAGACACTAATAATATTCCAGGGATAAGAGAATCTTCAGCACTGGTTGTGCAGGTACAGAACTGCTCTTGACTCCTCAGCTGACTGTGCTTCGATGATTTCTGACACGACAGCAATAGTGGAGAACACGAAGCTGAACGACTGCTTTTACGACAAGAAGGACTGGAGGGCGTGCAAAGTAGAGGTAAGCTAGTCAGATGTTAACAGAGTTCTCATTTAACGCTGAAGCTTTGATCTTTGATCCTTGATGCTGACCACGGGCATAAGATGGAGGCTTTCAAAGAGTGCTGGAAACGAAAAGGAAACGAGCAGAGGACAGATATGAAGGACGCTTGAGCTCGAGGCATCGTGTCAAGATTTATGCTACCGTTTGCTATATCACTACGTACAGACCGAAAAGACTCTCCACTCTACACTTGATATACTTCATTGTAATCCCTGCAGCACAAGGTCATAGGTGGCGTTGCTAGCCTCGCCGCCACCGGAGCTGTGCCCGACACCTGAAGATCTCCAAGAAGCTGAAGTCGACCAGCCTCTTGTTTGATAATACTTCCAAACGAGAAAATGGACTATGCAATGAGAGCGCCTATGCGCGCCCTGCAGCTGCGAGGAATCCACAAAGCTATCGCGTCTGCGACCGTAAAGCCCACCTCGCGACGCCCTATAACCACTTTCTCTCCTCCTCAACAGAGCAACACCACCTTCACACCGATACGTCGAACGCCACAAGCGAACACATCAACAGGCTACACAGCTCGCTCGACTGCGCCTACACAGAACGCTGCTCCCGCACAAACACCTGCACCTCCCTACCCTAGACAGACTCTTCCTCCTGTCCAAACAGAGCGCAACATCGCCGCCAATCCACCACAAGAGCCCATCACAGACCTAAGCCAGTCAGGTTTATCAGATCAGCCGTCCAAGACCGGCACTCCATCAGAAGAGAATGTTGACTGGACCACATCGTTTTCAGGCCTCTCATCCCAGGCATTCTCGAAAGAGGCTTCGGATATCCTGATGCAACCTGTGAATACAGATGACATTGAGATCAAAGCAGACGGCATACTGTACCTGCCTGAAATCAAGTACCGACGTATCCTGAACAGGGCTTTTGGACCTGGTGGCTGGGGTCTCGCGCCAAGAGGAGAGACTATCGTCACGGCCAAGTGTGTGACGAGGGAATATGCATTAGTCGCGAACGGAAGGTAAGTGTATGCAGTCAAGAGTTGGATCACAAGACACTGACATTATTTGCAGATTAGTATCAATAGCTCGAGGCGAGCAAGACTACTTTGACAGTGATGGCATTCCTACAGCTACAGAAGGCTGCAAGTCAAACGCCTTGATGAGATGTTGTAAGGATCTTGGTATTGCTTCAGAGCTATGGGACCCGCGGTTCATCAGGAGTTATATGAAGCAGCATGCGAAGGAGGTGTGGGTGGAGCATCAGGTCACGAAGAAGAAGAAGAAGGTCGTCATGAGGAAAGACGATGAGGTCAAGTATCCCTTCAAGGAGACTTGATCGGACCGAGCCTTTCCAGCTACTGGCCATGTCAATACTTTGTACAAAGGGACTCATCCTGTGGATGTTGTAGCTACTTAAGGCACATCTGTTGTCTCAACCAGTACTCCCCAGACGCCTAACAGCAATACACATCTTGCCGCTGCTGCTACCTCGAGAGGTTAGAAGGGAAAGCATCTCGTCACACGTTATGGAATGTCAGAAGTTGAGAACTACGTGAACAAGGCTTATGCCTTGACCAGTCGGTGGCTACTTTTTTATACCCAACCTTCGATGTCAAAATCAAATCTTCGATCACGATCCTTTTCGAGCATATCTTTACCATGCTCATCGCACAACGTGCGCTCTATGAACGTAACGTGTCCGCGCCGGTCAACGAGAATAACAGTCTGCTTCTGCGTGCCATACATGCCGCTCATGACACTCACCGGCTTCGTTCCCTCTGCAGCAGCAATCTTATCTGCAGCAGGCTTGTCAGTCCCAGTGTCCGCTCCAATTCTAGGTATGAAGATGCTATTCCGCAACTCCTTGACAAATGTGATCCAATCTTCTCCAGCTTGCCATTCCGGCAATGTATCTGTGCTTAGTACGGCGAAACAGCGCTCCGCAAGCTCCTCGGATGCCTCGTGTGCATCAAGACTCTGCTCAACAGCCTCATCTAGTAGTCTCTCGCCCTGCACAACTTTTGGCCATGTTCGGTCCCCATAGTGCGAGTTACTCAAACCCCATGTACCGTCCTCAAGCCAGGCAACTTCTCTTGCTTCTTTCATCCTGTTGCTAACAATGCCTAATCTCCCAGATCGTGGTATTTCTCTTGTCGCATTGGCGTCCGCTGGTAGAGCATTCCCTAGCTGCCCAAAAACAAGACTAAATCCTCCAACCCCTTGCACACCTTCACCCTCTACCAGCCTCTCCTCAACAACCGCGATGTCAGCAACTTACGGTCCTACGCGTTACTCCAGTCTGACACTTTCTATATAGGAGTTCCTCACAAGACCCACAGCACGCGCAACATGGTGGTCTCAACCACACTCCCATGTTCTCGGTGGTCGCGGCCTTCAGCGAGAGGAGCAAGGAACCTGGCT
>Ga0115848_100010_pt1 | contig 15177 bp, 5 predicted proteins | sample InSIn3gowninarea_FD_83862 | JGI IMG/M metagenome (GOLD analysis project Ga0115848, IMG submission 83862) | reverse complement strand
TTTTGTTAGTGTATATTAGAACCACGTCCCCAGAACCGCGAGTCCGCGATAGTTTTGGGCTCCCGCGGGCCGGGGTGATACCGCTTTTTTTTTTTTTTTTTTTTTTTTAACACAAATTTTCTAACTTTACACAGGTTCGAGATATTTTTGAGCCTCGAGGTAGATATCCCTCGATTTTACAGGAGGGTAGGGGTTTCTTGGGTCCTGGCGACCATACATTTTTCAGGTCGATTGGGTTTGGAGTGGGCCCATATATGGGTCGTATTCATTGGGAGTACCCTCTTTTGGCCGCGTTGTTAGATAGATGGGACGCGGTGACATGCACTTTTCATCTTTCGACAGGGGAGATGACTATCACTGTGGAGGATATACACAGATTGTATAGACTCCCTATTCATGGACAGAGGATCCATCATCTAGTGGATAGAGCAGGAGCTTTGCCTGCTATTTCTTTTTTGTATGGAGCGGCTCGAGTGGACACTATTGTGTCTGAGATTCTCTCAGGTGACATCCGATACTATCAGTATTGGATGGAGGATCAGCAGGGAGCGATCCGTTTTTCATTTCTGATGGGTATGGTTCAGTGCTATGCTCTCCCTGATACTGGTAGTGGGAGATTTCCATGGTCATTGTTGCCCATCATTGTAGATATGATGCAGCATGGTACCGTTTATGCCTGGGCACCTACATTATTAGCCCAGATTTACAGAGAGTTATTCTTTTATTCACAGGGGCATAGAGCCTCTTTATCAGTTACTATTACTTTGCAGGCATGGGCCTATGAGCATATTGCCGTAGCTCGTCCTCCAGGATTACCTATGCCTGGATTTGGCAGTCATTTGGATCATGAGGCAGGGATAGTTCGATGGCGAGATGATTTTTATATTCGTCCATCGGATGGAGTTCGTCGAGATGTGGGCTACTATCGCCACATGCTCAGTCACTTGACTCCAGGTCAAGTGCGATTTAGGCCCTACCGCTCGTATCCCGTGTGGGGAGAGCTCGCAGCTGAGCTCACCGGTATCCGACAGCCGCGTGTTTTGAGTGGGCGTCGGACAGATTTTTTGGAGTTCTTTCATTTTGAGAGGGTTCGTCGCCAGTTTGGCTTGGTGCAGGATGTACCAGCACCAGCAGTGCCATATCAGCGTGAGGGCACCATTTCAGCAGAGGGTGTCCAGTCATTAGTTTATGTTGAGCCTGATCCTACTCAGGAGGAGGGGTTGTTGGAGGATGACATCGGGGAGGACGATGTCGGGGTGTCAGAGGCATTCAGTGCCTGGTGGCAGGTGGAGTTAGAGGAGGGAGATGATGGCTTAGAGGGTGGATTGGCAGTTCGACGCGTTCGTCAGCGTGTCGACATTGCTGAGGGTTCAGGTGCTGCTGGAGAGAGGGAGGTGGGCGAGGAGCCTATGGGAGCAGAGGCCGCAGGAGAGGAGGTTGCTGGCGAGGAGGCCATGATGGATGCTCCAGAGGAGTTAGCTCCTGAGGAGGAGGTTGAGGGTGCAGGTGCAGGGGGAGCTGCCCCAGAGGTTACGCGCAGAGTCGATGATGCTCCGGCTACACAGGTTCCTAGCATTGATAGTTTGCTAGGAGATATTTACGAGCTGAGATATCAGTTGGCGCAGGCCAACTCACGGATGTACAGGTACAGGGCTGAGCGGGACAGGTATCGCCAGGAGAGAGATGAGGCTCGTTCCTCTTTACAGGGAGCTCAAGCTCATCAGTTGGGGGCAGCATCTACTTCTGGGGGTTCTACAGCTTTCATCCATGGTATTTGTCAGCAGAGAGATTTTTATAGTGGTATAGTGCAGACATGGCTGACAGGTGTCCCGGCTTTCACTCCTGGAGCTCAGTATCCTTTACCTCCGGCTAGCTACATGCCCATAGATATTTCAGCATATCAGACAGGTAGCGGCGCACAGGGCACAGTGGGATCTCCTGGCAGGATGCAGCGATCACGTGGCTCTCCTAGCAGGAGTGGCACACCATGGGCATCTCCCTTAGGTGCTGTGGGTTCATCTGAGCTACGGGGAGCTCAGCGCCCAGGGAGTCCTACTACTTCTGTAGGCACTACTCCTCCAGGTCAGGGCACTGGAGAGACTAGCAGACGACGACGGTGACAGAGTAGTCCTAGTGGACAGGGCAGTGGCTGGGGTAGTCCTTGAGGATACCTCTTATCCTTATTGTTACATGCATACTGTTGTTAGTCTTCTGGACTTTGTATTTTCATTGTGTGATATTATGATGATCTTGGGATGGACTATTATGATGTATACATGGACATACAGATGCTTGATGTTTGTAGTTTTACGTGATTTTTGATGATAAATTTCTATTCTTTGGATGTATTATGATGCTTTGTTGTTTCTATCTATTTATGTCTTGATGATAAATAGATGCTAATGATAGATATGAATTTCAACATGTATGATGTATAGATAGGATGTATGGAATGTATGATTTATTGATAATGTTTAATAGCATGTTTTTTAATGATTGATTAATTATGTACTGTAAATAATTAATCCTTTTAATTTATTCGATAGTAACATATTTTCTAAATAATGATAGTGGTTTGTTGTTCATGTTAAATCCTCTAGATTTTTGAAATTGTTTAAGAACATATTTTTATTATATTTCTGCGGAATCAGATGCATCATTTTCCGCACTTGGCAATGTTTCACAATAGACATATTGAACTAATCAAACATATGTGCATATGGGTATTATTCCTATTTTGGTTTATCGTATTTTCACAGAATCAGTACTCATCATTTTCTGTACTTGGCAATCTACGATAAAACCATTTGATATGACAAACTAATAACTTATGAATGCATATGAACATTAACTTTATCTTTGATGAGGGGAATAATGCGCAATCATTCTTATCCTTTCCAAAGAAAAGCAAATTTTAATAATGTTCGAGGGTGATAATAGAAACAGGTTTAACAAAATGATACAAATGATTCTAAACACCAACAAACATTTCACTATGATAAATACTAGGTGATTCAGATTAATAACCAAGTTATTATAATAGTCACTTGTCATTCTTTATTTCAAGATTTAATAACCTAAGGTGATATCAAACAATATTATTGTATGTTGACAAAAAACCTATGAACTCCAGTGTGTGTAGTGAGATTCATTTCCCCTCTTAGATAGCTCAAAATGAAATATCTTGGAGACATTAATAAGCTAGTCTATCCATATGAAACGTACAGAGGTCCATAGGAAAGAAGGTCGCTAACCAATATGAACATGTCGCCACTCGTAAGGTATGCCCCATTGCCAGACAGGCGTCCATAGCCCCGATCAGCGCTTCCCCCCCAGCCCGCTGCACCCCTCCGCCCCATCCCAACCCCCCCTCCACCACCCCCGCTGAGCCTTTTTTAACCCCCCCAGAATCTTTAATTTTTTTTTTTTTTTTTTTTTTTTTTGACTTCTTGATGATTTTTTTTTTTTTTTTGTCATCTCAAATGATCCTTGGGTTCGAGATGAAGCGAATAATAGGATAGACATGTAACTTTTCACTCATAATATCTCTTGGGACAATTTCATTCGAATTCTTCAAGAATTTTTTAGTGTCATAAGTGTTTGGAGTTTTTCGATTTTCTTTCAAACACAAATTTTTATGTCTTTTTATCACCTAAGGTATATCATTTCTTTGTAAAAGAAAATAGAAAGTGAATGTAATGATAACAAGGAGATTATTCTAAAATGACCTTGTAACATGTTACACATTTACTGGATAATCACTTTTATACTGACATATAACGCCTATTTACATCATACGAGGGCAGGGCACCCTATTGCCAAGTGACCTCTAGATGTTTCCATCTAGGTAATTTTTTATAATTTTGTAATTTTTATGTATTTTTGTATTTTCAGATTTTTAGGCTTTTGTAGTTTTTTCAATTTTTATGATTTTGTAATTTTTTTTAATTTTTATGAGTTTTTTTTAATTTTTTAGCGCAATGGACGATAATAGCGTAATAAAAACCTATATGATATAGGAGGAAATTGCGCTTTGATTACTGATTTATATTGTATTGACCAACTTGGATTATCTTGTAAAATGTCAAAATCAAAAGAAATATTCCAAGCCAAAGCAAACACAGATGCAATTGAGGCAGCAAATGGCGGGTCATAGTGATCTTGAGGATGTAATGGCATAGATCCTAATGAAGTAATAAATTGGCGTAGGTACTCATTAGGCATAGCTTTTATTATTATTCGCCATGCAAAACCTGATCGTTTGAAGAGAATTAATAGATCTTGTAAGCATTCGTTGTCAGGTATTTCATTTATGTGACATAATCCCCAACAAGGTTGTTTGAACATTTCAAATTCAACATGAGGTGAATTACACAATTTATTATAAGCATTGTTTGATTGTTCAATTAGTCGTGTATAAATTACCTTTTGTAAGATGATGTATTTAATATTTTCAGGAAGGTAGTCTATAAATTGATGATTAATGACTCCATTTGATTGATATTGAATGTTTCTAGTCTTTGAACATGGGGGAAAAGATCTATAATCTTGATGACATGGTATGGTAGGTGTCATATAATACGGATTTGGTTGATCTAAATCACTTTCTCCAAAATAACAATGATCCACCATTTTGATGCTACCTGCATCAAATAGTGATAATTATATATTAGTTTTTCTAATATATTTTACATATTACTCACAACATAAAAGAGAGATAGATATGCATATTTTTATTTATTTATTTATTTTTTTTTTATGTACATATATATGTGTGTATATTTATCTAAGGAATCTGTTTGCGACACGTTCGAATCGGATTCGAATTGCATCGGAAGTAAAAGCACAATGTGTCGAGCTGAACAAAAAACTAAAATCTAATATCACTTGATTATGACAGATTTCTGGAACACAATAATCTAAGTGTTCAGACGTTATAGTTTGTGTGATTGCAGTAATTTGTTCATGATATTTGAAAGTCATATTGTGAGTGCAATCGACTATTATCTTGGGCTTTTTTATAGGCCATAGAAGACAAAAGTATGTCATTAGATCGTATTCTGAGTTAGGAGAATACCATAACTCGAACGCATTGATGTAAACAGTAACTTGATATCCATTTATTTTGACATCCCAACCATAGGATTCGCGTGTATTATAAAACGTCAAAGCTATTTTTTGTTGTATTTCGATAGGCATGGAAAAGATTTTCGAATATAACAAAGTAGGAGAATTACGCATTATTTTCATGAAAAAGTCTTTATCGTATCTACTTTCAAATTCTGAAAGATGACTTCCATTATTCTGTAATAATTTTTTGATGATTTCATTTCTAATTTTGATTTGATTTATCGTTTTGAGTTCGGCAATATGATAAGCTCGTTTTTTCTTCAGTCTTCGTTCCCAAATTGTATGTCGCAATTGCATGCGATGAAATCTATGGGTTTGCCTATAGTGTCGTTGTGACGTTCTAGGAGGAAAAGCCACAAATGTGTTTGAAAAATCGTATATGACCTTGTTGTGAGGTAAATGGTGTAATATCTCATCCAGCCATTCTAGGCTTCTGGTTAATTCTTCAACATATTTTAACTTGGCCAAAAGCAGTGAATATTTAGTTAACTAACAATTTATCACAATTCTTGGTATCCCATATGGCCATTGCAGGCAGAAAGTTGTTATCTCTTGTGATATTCTTTCCATATGAGTGAAATATATTTGTGGATCAAGATTAATGTCTGCATCATATCCACAAAGAGTGATTGTCCAACCGTTATTTATACGACAAAACATATCATACGTCTTTGTGAACTGTTCATCAATAGTCATTCGCAAATAATCTAAGAGATTAAAATCAAGTCTATGTTCTAGATATACTAATACAAAATCACCTGGATATCTTGGTGGCGGAAGTCGTACTTGTGATTGCATTATGCTTCCTTCAGCAGATTCCTCTACTAGATTCATCTTTTCTGTTTTAATCATTAACATTTAATAAATGTTAATACTTTTATTTTATGGTTTATTATATGTTTTTATATTATAATTATATAGATATTTATATATATATATGTATTCATACATTTTGTTTTTATGTATAAAAGGGGCGAAGATGCATGATGTTTATAGGTTCACGCTCTTCATTTCCTTCTAAATCTGATAAATGATAAGTTCCTTTACCAAACTTTTTCATAATGATATATGGTCCTAACCAATTTGGAGCGAATTTGTCTCTAAGTTATCGTTCTATTCGTGAAGTTTGTTGATTTTCTTTTAAGACCAAATCACCAATTTTGAATTCACGAATTGAAGCTTTTTTATCAAAAGCTCGCTTTATTCTTTCTTGATAAACACGCATATGCTCTAAAGCATTTATACGTTTTTCATCTAATAGTAATAGTTGTTCTAGACGTGTTTGTCTGATTTTCTCATCTGATATTTGATCACTTAGATTTATTCTAAGAGATGGGATTTCAAGTTCTATGGGTAAAATGGCTTCTGTTCCATATACCAAAGAGAAAGGTGTTGCCCCAATGGGGGTACGAATACTAGTACGATAAGCCCACAGAGCTTTTGGTAGTTGCATATGCCAATCTCTATGAGAATCATTTACTATCTTTGCTAAGATGTTTCGAATGGTTTTATTAGTGGCCTCTGCCTGTCCATTACCTTGTGGATAATATGGGGTAGAGAAACTTTGTTTGATTTTATACTTGTTACATATCTGTTTTACGTCTTTATTTTTAAAATTCTTTCCATTATCCATGATTAACTGGTTTGGTATACCGAATCTACATATAATATGATTCTCTATGAATTCGACGATTCGTGATCCAGTAATAGAAATCATAGGGATGGCCTCTACCCATTTCATAAAGTATTCAGTAGCCGTAATAATGAACTTATGTCCACCAGAAGAGGTGGGTGTAATTTGTTCTATCAGATCCAATGCCCATTTAGAGAATGGCCAAAGTGACTGTATTGGGTGTAATTCTTGAGATGGTTGTGAAAATAAATGAGCATATTGCTGACATTTAAAACATTTTTTAACATACTCACAACAATCTTTTTCCATAGTTGGCCAATAATATCCCATTCGTATTAATCGTTTTGCAATTGCAATACCATTAAAATGGCCTCCGCACGTTCCATCATGGGCGGAAGATATGGCTTTTTGAATATCATTCCATTCAAGACATCTAAGTAAGATACTGTTGAAATTTCGTCTATGTAAGATGTCACCTATTAAACAGTATTTGGTCGCTTTAATTTTAAAAGCTCGTCGTTGTGATTTATTAAGGTTTTCAGGAAGAATTCCCAATTTTAAAAAATCTGTCAATTCTTTATACCAATTATCTTTATCAATTATATCAACGTTTAATACATTTTCCTCTTCATCATCCTGTTGTAATGACGATTGAGATAATTGAATTATTTCAACGTGGATAACAGGTTTTTTAGGATCTTCCGGTATGAGAGATCCAATGGAAGCCATAGCATCTGCAAATCTATTAGATGATCTTGGTGTTGCTTCTATGCTAAACTTGTCAAAAGTTTTTAATAATTTCTCTACTAACGCTTTATACTTTTGAAGTAATGGTTCTTTACATTGGTAGATTCCTTTCACTTGATTTACAATAAGTAAGGAATCTCCAATAATTTTAATCTTTTTAAGTTTTAATTTGATAGCAATTTTTAATGCTAATATCAAGGCTTCATATTCCGCATTGTTATTAGTACAAGGGAATTTTAATTTAAATGAATACGGTATAGGAATCCCTTGGGGTGTTGTAAATACCACACCTGCTCCGCTACCTTGTTCACATCGAGAACCATCAAATTGTATTGTCATATCCCAATCATCTTCAGGTTCTACAGGTATTTCAATTTCATCTAATTGGAACACTCCATCATCTGGTAACTCAATTATAAGTGGTTTATCATCTTGTAATGGAGCGTCGGCGAGATAATCGGCGATTACTTGTCCTTTTATTGACTTTTGTCCAATGAAATATAAGTCAAATTCAGTTAAATGCATTATCCACTTTGCAGTTCTTGAATTTTGGTAAGTTTTATTCATCATGTATTTTAATGGATCTACTTTAGATATGATATACGTTGTATGATTAAGCATATAATGTCGAAGTTTTTTAGTAGCAAAAACTACCGCAAGGCATAATTTTTCTAAATATATGTACTTAATTTCATAACTTACAAAGGTTCTGCTTAAATAATATATGGCTTGCTCTTTATCATGTTCATTCTTTTGAGCAAGCATTGTACCTAAAGCAGTTTCAGTAGCAGAAATGTATAATAGGAAGGGTACACCTTTTCTTGGTGGACTTAATACAGGAGGAGATAACAGATATCTTTTAATTTCGTCAAACGCGTCTTGTTGCTCTTTGCCCCAAGAATATTCGACTCCCTTTTTTAATAATTTTGTGAAAGGCTTGCATTTGTCAGAAAGTTGAGCTATAAACCTTCTAATAGCTTGTAACTTACCTTGTAGACTTTGTAATTGTTTCAGATTTGCAGGAGGAGGCATATCCACTACTGCCTTCACTTTATTAGGATCTATTTCAATTCCTCGTCGAGATACAATAAATCCTAGTAATTTTCCTGAGGTTACACCAAAGACACACTTTTTTGGATTTAGTCTTACTTTATGTTCCAATAATCTATCTAAAACTTTAATTAGAACTTTTCCATGATCTTTTCGATTTTTAGATCTAGCTAGTAGATCATCAACATAATCTTCTACTATGTCGTGCATGTAATCATGGAATATATAAGTCATAGCCCTTTGATAAGTTGCCCCGGCATTTTTTAATCCAAAAGGCATAACTTTATAACAAAAGGTACCCCATGGAGTAATAAAAGCCGTTTTATGTTGATCTTCAGTGGCTATTTTTATTTGATTATAACCAGAAAATCCATCCATCAGTGATAGCATATCGTGTCCTGCTGTAGAATCTACCAAACTATCGATGTTAGGTAGAGGGAAGTCATCTTTAGGACAAGCTTTGTTAAGATCACGAAAATCTGTACATATCCTTATTTTTCCATTTGGTTTTTTCACAGGTACCATATTGGATATCCAGTCTGAATAATCGATGGGTTGTATAAATTTGACTTCCAATAATTTTTTAAGTTCTTCTTTTACCATCAATGCTATTGTAGGATGCATTTTTCGTAGTTTTTGTTTAACAGGTTTTGCATCAGACTTTAATGCTAGATTATGCACTACTACTTTAGGATCTATTCCAGGCATATCTGCATAAGACCATGCGAATACCGTTTCTCGTTCTTTTAATAGAGTTATAATTTCTTCTCGTTCATCTTCTGTAAGATTTTCTCCTAATTGGATATTTTTAGGATTTTGAGGATCATTACTGATATTTACTTCTATGACCTTTTCAGTAAGCATATGCGATCCTTCTTCTAATTGATTTGGCACTGGTATCCAACTTCTATCGTTTATACTATATTCATCGTCATATTCTTGATTTTGTTCGTCTATGCATGCTTGATTTTCAAAAGAAGTTAATATGTAGTCTATGTATTTGAATTCATGTGCTGAAGGATTAGATGGGATGAGAGAGAAATCAGCAACTTCTTCATTTATAGAGGTATTGGCTATTATTCTAATTAAATTTTGATTTTCATTAACTTCACTTGTTTGTTCATTATTCTGATCTTCGACGTCATTCTCTTTTAATGTAACCATATTTATCGATGGTATTCGTAAATATGGGATGATCGAAGATTCGATTTCATTTATTTGCGTTTCATTATTTTTTCTTTGTATATCGCTTGGCAGACATGAATGATTCCAAGATGATTCAATATTGTTAATAAAGAGCATTTTAATGTTTTCCAAAATATCTATTTCACTTAATTGTTCTTCTTTTATATCATCTTTTTCTGGTATCATAAATGCTTCTTCTAAAATATTGTCATTATAATCCGAAGCTTCTTCCTCTACATTTTTCGATTTAACAAGATTTTCACGTTTATTTTGATAACCTAATCCCCTTTTATCAGTAGGATCTTGATATTGCAATTCAATTATTTCTCGAGGACCCTGTTCATAACGACCCAATCCTCGTCCTTGCCAATTACATTTGCTAAAATAGTTTAAAACAAATGTTTTTGAACAAGGTGATAAATATTTCATGTCATTATTGAATTTTCCTTCATATGTTTGATTAGGTATCGTTGACAAAGGATCCACTATTCCTGCATAAATAAACATTGTCTGATTAGGTACTTCTCCTAAAGGTACCATTTGCCCAATTACACTGGGTGATTCCAATAATCTTCCCACTTCTTGTGATGACGGTATATTAAATACGACATCATTTATATCATATTCTCCCATACCCAAATCTGTCATCTTAACTTTTACTGGATATGCATTGGATGGATTGTTTTTAGATGTAGTATTTACTTGTTTAGATGAAGAAGCTCCATGTTTTTCGTCTAAAGTTTTGGCAACCTTTTCCCAGGTATCTTTATCCTGTGTAGCTATATCGCTTTTTGCTTTTATAATTTCGGATTGATCCGTATTTTTATTTATTAATATAGTTGATAAATTAGGCGATGGTAATGTTATTTTACTTGGATCAAAAATTAAATTACAATGCGAATAAGGATCTGAGTCTTTAAGTACGCAATGAACTTTATCTTTATAGATGTATTTTAAACACCCATGATAAGTTGATGGAACACATTGCATTTCTCTAATCCATGGACGTCCTAAAAGAACGTTGTATTGTATAATGTTTCCTTCAATTATATGTAATAAAGTTTGAACGGTCTTAGCCCCTACTGTTATTGGAAGCACTATTGATCCCAAAGTTGAACATACTGCATCGTTAAATGCTCTAATCTGTAAAGAGGGAGCTAAGATAAGTGAATCTGATAACTTCAAATTTTGATATGCAGCATTTGAAATTATGTTTATGGCTGATCCTTCATCGACCAGAATCCTTTTAAATAATTTACCATCTACTTTACCGATTATATGTAAAGGTGGATCAAGTCCACCTGGTCCATCGTTGTTTAATCTTTCTTGTTCATAGAAGGTGATACTAGGTTGCTGAGATATTTTCAATTTTTCAACTATCGAAACGAAGTTATCAGGGTTACTAATATCCACTTGAATTTCTTTTAAAATTTGATTCATAGCTTCCCTATAACTCTCCGATTGTTGTAATAACTCAAATAAGGTCATCTTAACTGGGGACATTTTTAGTTGTCGCTGAAGAACACCTTTTATCGAAACTTTTGGTTGTTGTGGAGGAGGTATAGGTTGTGTATTAATCGGGTTTGACGTTGATTGATTTTTTCGTGGATTATCCTGTTTATTTTGATATTGTTGTGCTCGTGTAGCTATACCAATCATATGTATTGAGTCGTCTATAGTTCCTATAAATGGTGTATCCTTACTATCCCATGTGTAGTTCGTTTGGTTTGGGATAGTTGCAACATTATTAGCCTGATGTGTAGGTAAAGGATTTTGATATATCCCCAAGTTTTGATTTGAAGGCGCAACGGGATTATCCACATCTATTTTGTGATCATCTATCAAATCTTGAATTTTATGTTGTAAAGTTCGACATTTATTCGTATTATGTCCTTTTTGCCTATGATAAGCGCAAAATTCATTCTCCTTATACCATTTGCTTCCTTTGGCATTCAGATTTTCAGGTTTTATATCAGGTAATGTAATCATACCATTATCACATAATTTTTTGAGTATCTCGCTTAATGGTTCTGATAATGGAGTGAAATTTCTTTTTGGTCTACGCTCAACTTTTTCTTCAATGTTTGAAGGTTGATTAGAATTTTCTGTCGTAGCTATTTGATTATTTTGAGGTTGTTTGCTAGTATTTTCATATTGATTACCTTTTTTGTATTCTTTTTTCTTGAGTTTTAATTCTCCATCTTGAATTTTAACTCTTTCTATAATCATTGCTTGAGCAATAGCTTCTTCGAAAGTTCTATGTTGTTGAATTTGGAGAATACTAGCTATTGGTCTTAAACAACTTTGGCTAAATAATTTAACCAATTCTTCTTGTGGTATTGTATAAGGCATACTAGTAAGGACAACCCGCCATCTTGAAATATAATCTTGTATCGTTTCATCAGGAAATTGTTGTAATCTTGTAAGGTCAGTAATAGAAGATTTATCTTTAATATTGATTCTAAAGTGTTCAAGAAATTGATTAGCCAATTGTTCAAACGTATATAAACTATGCATAGGTAAACTATTGTACCAATCCAAGGCTTGACCTGCAAGTGTCATAGGAAATATACGTAGCATTAATGCATCATCATTGGCTATTTGATAACTAGAGAAGGTGAATTTTCTCAAGTGTTCTTTGGGGTCTTCTTTACCCTTAAATGGTTCTATTTTAGGAAATTCAAACCTACGCGGTAATTTCTTTTTGGGAATACTTGGATGAATAGGTTCATTACAAATGTTTCTATAATTTAACTTTTTAGGTCCTTGAACGTTTACTTCTCGATTTATAAAATCTTTCATAAACTCTTCTAATTCTTTATCAGTTCTATAACCTTGAGTATGCCTATGATACCTTCGAGTATTCGGATTCTTTTCTGAAATTGATTTTGAAGTGTAAGACTCGTAATCAGAAGGAAATTCTGATGGTTGTGGAGGTAATATTTTAAGTGGTGAATGATGTCGTGGAGTAGGGATTTTAGGCGGTTTGTGAGATATACTTTTTTCATATGGATCTTTTTCTTTACGATCAGGTGGCTTGATGTGTTTGGTTTGATTTTGAGTCTGTTCGACCCAACTTTTAATGGAATCTTGTTTTTGTTTGTCGTAAAGTTTTTGTAGTTCTAATTCCTTATCCATTTCTTTTTGTAATAAAATGGCTATTTCTCTATCCATCGCTTCTTGTTTATCTAAGTAAGGATCTCGATATCTTCGTATCTGACTTCCTTCAGGAGTTTCAGGTTTCAAATTTTTTATTTTTTGGTATTCATCCCACTGTCTTTGTTTCTCTTTCTCCATTCGAAGATATTGTTCTTTTTTAAAATTTTCATTTTCTAACTTTTTAAGTTCTAATTCTTTTAGGCGAAGGTGATCTTCATGTTCTTTGTGAATTCTTTTCCTCTCTTGCTCTAAGAATTCATTTTTTTCTTGTTCCATGAACTTCTTTTTATCTTTAAGAAGTTTATCTTCCATTTCTTTTAATTTATTTTCTTGTTCTTGAATTCTACTAAATTCTTTAGCTTTTCTATCTTCTTCTAGACGATATTGCATCTCTTCAGCTTTTTTGATATCATCGGCATATACTTCTGTAAATTTTTGACCTGCGTTCATTTTATTCATTGCATTTTGAAGATGTGATCGTCGTTGTTTTACTTCTTCATAAGAAGGTATTTCTTCTACTTTGAATCTAGAAGTTCTGTTATTTAATTCTTCTTTTGAAGAGTAAAATTCTTCTATCTGTTTTGCTAAAGAAACTCTTTGAAATGGATTAGTTAAAGGCATTGATGCTTCATTTTTTCCTAATTCAAAAGATTTGTGAGAAAGGGAAGATCCTTCTTTTCTAATTAAGGAACTTACTCTTCGACCATCTGATAATTGACGAATGACTCTTTCATATTTGACTTTATAAGGTTCAGTTTCTGGTACCGCAATGGTTTCAGCTCGAGATTTATCCTCATCAACTTCTAAATTATCTAACCTTTGATTTATTTTTTCTACATCTCCAGGCAAGCTAGAAGACATTTTAGGGATAGCTCTATAATTAGCTACATGACGACGGATTTCGTTTAAGTCTTCATCTAATGCTTGCATCCTATCTTTTGAAATAGGATCCTTTATATTTTGCCTTTGTAGGTTAGATTGATCATAATTTAGACTCCAATCTTTTCCCACATAACGGACTATCCATGGATCTGAATCGTCTAAAGGAGGTGGCATCCTAACCGAAGACTCTATCAAATCCATATCGTCTGGATTTGATTCTTGTATCTCAAATGAGTGTTCCTGCAATTTCTTAGCAGTCATACTTCTAGTTTGAACCATCTCTTTCTTTTTGTTTTTATATATTTTTAAATCATATCATAAACAAACATCGTAAAAGAAAAATCTATTTTTATCTTTTTGTTATATTTTCGAGAAAACAATTTAATGCGCAAACATCCTATATGCAATCCTACTTTTAACGATGTGTTTATCTTTTTTAACTTTTTATCATATTTTGATTATCTAAATTAAGTGAACGATATGAATTTCTTTAATTTTGATCTTTTTAGTTTTCCTACTTAGTTTTGACTAGTCAAGTGTTAAACAAGGTAGGTTGGGTAATCCTAAATAATGTTTACAAGCTTCTATGGCTCTTGGCTTGGTTCTAGATGAGTCTCCTTTTTTGACTCCTACCTATGGGAAAAGTTACCTTGGTCATCACCTCCAAGTGTAACTCGCTCTATGGCTTCAATTATATTATGTTGGTGGGTACCAAGGAGATAAGGATTAACGGTTGGTAGTGACATCCAACTCGTTAATGTTCAATTATTTTCTAAGGCCTTATGAAATGCATGTAAACAAGTAAACTATATTTATGCATACTACCCTCCCAAACATTCATGTCCATTTACTTATCTTATCTTAATGTGATACAATCAAGAGTTTATTTTAAGTGTGCTTGACCTTAGTGAACCCCGTTGTTCTTTTATTATTATAATGCGATTCGTTATCCAACCTTTTAGTGATGTTCATTAACTCCTTCCAGCTGTGGAAGTTTTATGTGTGATAAATTCCCTCTTCTTATTAGTCACGTATCTCTTCGACCTCCAATGGAGTGGTAAGAGCAGACAGGATAAGAAGCCATTAAGTGTAAGTAAATTGATTAAGTGAGGTTCAATTACTCCTCCAAGAGTCACATATCCCTTCGACCTCCAATGGAGTGGTAAGGGCAGACGTCTTAAAGAGTGTTAATGTGAAGTAAATTTCCAAAAGTAAATGTGAACAAATTTTACCTCTTTCACTTAACTTATTTCTGATCACTTACGATCGCTCAAAGCGCAAAAGTGAGAGCATACTTTGTTAAGTGAAAGTACTTAGTGTGTTCGAACCCATACAATTCATTAACCTTTTAATGTGATTTATGCTACCCAAGAACTCGATTTATTTCCTTA
>Ga0115848_100525_pt1 | contig 15229 bp, 9 predicted proteins | sample InSIn3gowninarea_FD_83862 | JGI IMG/M metagenome (GOLD analysis project Ga0115848, IMG submission 83862) | reverse complement strand
TTCGATAGTTGATGAGCAAGTGCACAAGATGTGCTCTTACGTTTCTGTACTAGGGAAGTGTACAAACTCATTATGCGTCTTTTGGTTGCGCAAAAGTACTCCGTACCCATCCGTGACTGGAGGCCTCAGCATGTCGAAGACAGGAGAGATGGTCGTCGTTACACAAGATCAGGCCAGCGATAGAGCTGAAGCAGCTGCGTGGTCGTCAGGTGTCAATGGCACAGATCATGCACGTCTCTCGGCTCTTTTCGACCTCAACTCACTCGTCAATCCCGCGAAGGCAATTCGCCCTTCGACCTCGAAGAACGATTCCACAGAAAAGACCAATGAGTACCTCGATACTTCCGCCTTTCTCATCCGCCCACGAAATAAGAACACCAACACCACCACCACCACTAAACTCAAGCCAACAATCCCTCCAATCGACACAACAACACAATATCTCTCCATCCCTCCCACCACCACCACCAACAATCCAAACCGCCCTATCCTATCCCCAACAACCCCATCCACAGCCTTCGCACGCTTCACCCTCAACAGCCCCACAACCACCCCATTCCCAGCAACACCCCAAAACCCACACAGCACATACTCCTGCACCATCCACCCAACCTTAAACGCCTACCTCGCAACCCAACCCTACAACCCCCTCTCCCTAACATTCACTTGGCCCGCGACATCCCGGCGAAACGCTCAACCGACTATGCCGACGCCTGGGTTGCTGGACGCGCTGAATAATATACTGCATTTGTATAATGCGGAGGGACGGTTTATGTTGAGCTATTATGTGAGGAAGTTTGATACGCCTGCTGAATTTGGTGGACATAATGCAGGTGCAGGGGCAGCTATGGTGGGTGGGGATGTAAGTGGTCAGCAGAAAGTTGAGCCTCCGCATGCACTGTTTAGATTGGGTATTGCGCAGTACCTGTGGAGTAAAGTGGGCAAGGTGATTGACAACAAGGAGGTTGATGAGCTGGGGTTGAATCCGGAGGCTAGACGGCTGTTCGGGGAGGTGTGGGAGCGTCATCCTAGTACGGCTGCTTGGTGGGCTGGTACTGATACTACTGGTACTGGTAAAGGTAAACCAGCTCCTACTACTGGTGACACTACTGCAGCGGAAGAAGAAGAGGACCTCTACGCCCACGCCTCAGATTTCTCCTCTACCGCCTCCCAATCCGACACCTCCGACCCCGACGACACACCTACCCAACGAGATCGAAAACGTAGTCGACGAGCCGCAAGAGCGAATCGAAGACGCAAGATCCAAGAGAGCGAGAAACGGAAGCGAGAAAGTGGGATTGGTGGGTTGAATCCGATGGAGAAGATTATTTTGGCTAGGGCGACGAATGTTGGTGTTGAGACTGTTGATGCGTACTGGGATGATATGAGGGAGAAGACAAAGGCTTGGGGGGCTATGAAGATGTGGTGTGGGGCTATGGAGAAGAGGATGGTGAGGAAGGCTTGGGTTGAGGGACGGTGGTAGGATTGTTGTTGCGGGGTGGAGGTGGTTGTGAGGATACCCTATACTTGGTGATGCTGCTGTGGCATGATACGAGGTGGTGGTTCTAGCTGCATGGACGGAAATGCCAGAGAGGTGATGTTGCAGAGTTATGCTGAACACAGAATGATATGGTCCATATAACTCCTGCTTTTTTGAAATGGTGGTTGTGTGGCCGAGTTTAGCCATACCCTGTAATGTTCGTACACCTTACGATTCTATACTCGTTTCTCCTTGTGCTTCACCCAGATCGTCTCTTCTAGCACTCCATGTTCAGATTGTAGCCATCAAGCATGAACACATCTACCATACCTTCTGTGTCAGTATGCCGATGAACAAGGAGAGAGCATCTTGGTCTCCGACCTATCTTGTCAGCATTCCTACAGACCGATAAGTCTCGAAGCGTTGCTAATGTTTGTGTCTAATTTTTGGATGACTTGATGCACACTTGCGAGCCTTCGTCCAATCCCATATCCGTTACTTCGTTGAGAGGATGAACAGTATGAGTGAATGCTTCTGCCAGATTTAGATACGGTGCATGCACACAGTTCTGTTTGCCATATATCTTAGGGTAGTAGAGCTGAGAGAGCTTGAGAGAGCTTTTTGACCTACCTTTATGTGATTTCGCTAGAGGTGTTTACGAGAATGAGGGTTGTAGCTGAAGGGTCAGTGTAGGTGTAGACGGTAAGACGAGCAATAAAAGGAAAAGATTACTCACTGAGGTATGGTGAATTGTGAACATGTTGATGCCACGTTTCTGGTGCTGTTAACACTCTTTGGTTGGTAATGGGCATCCCTCCGTCAAGGTTACCTGATTCATCATTGGCCATCGCCTGCTCTCAACTAATGTCTCTGATGGTTACAGGGTATACCTTTGCGATTGTTTTCATATCTTATGGGTAGGACTTTCCTTTGGGCGCAAAGTCTCATACTCGTTGATCCATTAGAATCACATGTGGCCCATCATGCGGTCTCCCTCTGTTCCAACCTCGTCTACCTTTTTCTGTTCGAGAAATGCCGTCCTCTTCTTGATTATCTCCTCGATCAATGGATTCCTCAACGCATTGCTTGCCGCTTCTTGCCCAGCAATACCTTTGCTTTCACCTCTACCACTTCCAAGATGCTGATTATCAAAGCCCCAGCCATCCAAATACACTCCAATAAAATACGTATAGGTGCCTCTAGCCTTGTCAAGAATCCGCTCCTTCTCATCAACATAAGTTAGTCGAATCCCCTTTGCTAGTACTGTCTTGCCTAGCTCCTCTTTCGATCTCCTATCATCGATCTTCGCATTCATCAGTGTCTGCTCCAGCGGCTTCAGCAACGGTTGCCAGAGAGATGTCAACCAAGCTTTTGCCGTTTCGAAACCACGGTGGTAATCTGTATCGGAAAGAATGACGCACGCGACATACGCTTCGAACACATCAGCCATGACTTTCTGCCATTCCTTCTGGCTTATGGTCATTGGTCCGCTTGTATGCGCGAAATTCAATTTCTTGTCGAAGCCGTACATTCTGGAGAACTTGTTAAGTGTCTCGTTTCTGACTAGCGTCTCTCGCATGCTGGACATTTTGCCAGGAGCTGCGGTTGGAAATCGATCCCAGATAACAAGTGATGCGATGTGTTCGATTTGAGCGTCGCCAAGGAATTCTAGACGTTCGTAGTTGACCATTGTTGTGGAGTTTGGTGGTTGAAAAGCGACGCTGCAGTGTGTGAATACCACTGTTTCATATTTTGGGAGGATTGATGGTAGATTGGGAGGTCCACCCTGCGAAGGTTCTCCGATAGACGGAGGATTTGCATTCTCAGGACGGGGCTTTTTTGACGGGTTTGAGCTGTGGTGGTGGTATTGTGAGTTGTCGGATTTGCGCTTTTGAGATGGTAGCGTGGGTCGAGACATGACGTGGGCTTTTGCTATTTGATTCGATGAGTTGGCAATGACTTGAGGACACGAGATTGGTAGGTTGACCTTGAGTACTTCAAGATAAATGGTTGAAAGAAAGCTCGAGGTCTCGACTAAGGTGAATGTTTGAGTGGTTTGCTTGACGCGTTGAGTTTAGCATTTGTGATTGGATCAGACGCGAATCAAGATCTCGCACGATCGTCCGAGTGAAACTCAAAAACCAGGGTGAAAGGCTAGGGCAGTCTAGTACAATACTTGCTTTAGAAAAATGCTAGCACGGGCTACGGAGGGAGTAAATTGAATTTTATGGTTGTATTCGTAGCTTGGAGTTGTTACATGAGTATTTGTTACACATTATAAGTCCTTATCACGAATGTACAAGATGCCGACCTTGCCAAAAGGAGAGTTTAACGGCTTCTGCCGTCTTCCTTGTCCTCAGCGTTGTAGGTAGTGTAGTCCAAACTGTCAATAAGAGTAGCGACAACAGCATCCTCCAAGTCCTCCGTGGCCTCAGTCTCGAAAGTAGCAGTATCAATACCCTTGAACTCGTTGCTCAATGTCGCTTGAACCATATCAGCGGTGACAGCCAAAAGTCCGACATTGAACTCAAAACTCTGGCGAGCAACCTCGACACTGGCTTTGTAGCCAACGACGGTCACAGTGCATGATGTTGGAGCCGATGCGACGGCTTCAGCGGTCGCGACAACGCAGCCGAAGTAGAAGTCGTTGAAGTCGAAGGTATCTGTGGTGGAGCCGGAGTATTGTGTGGTGATGTATGGATCACCTTCGGTGAGAGCTGTGCGTGCACTGTAGTCGCCGACGTTGGGTGAGCTACGGGGTTTTACACCCGTGATGACTGTACCGTCGAGTCCGAGGCTGATGAGGTCTAGTGATGGTGGTTAGTGTAAGATGGTTGAGGTGAAGAGTGTAACTTACTAATGCCCTTGTAGTCGAGGCCATCGTAGGGTCCAACTTCTTGAAGAGAGACTAGGCCATCGGCAACTGGTTCGAGATCATCGAATGTTGCGGTGTACTTGGTAGTCGTGAGATCCTGTTTGCTGCTGGACAGAGATGTGATAGTGGTTGGAGCTGCAAGCGCAAAGGCTGCGACAGAGGCGATAATGAGTGATCTGAGCATTGTGATTTGCTAATAGGATATCTGAAAGCTGGTAAATGTACAAACGGAGTTGATGGTGTTGGAAGAGCGGATGTTGAAAAGAGTGGCTAAGTGGGCTTTGAGTTGCTTGCTGGAAAGAGAGGAGTTTTGTCGAAGTGAAGGTAAGTGTTTGCTTTAATACATCTGAGAACTGGATGCACGTAGATCTTAGATCGGAGGAGGACCGATGCTCTGTTTACTATACCGGATCAAGCGACATGCTCATGTTTGCAATTTCGTAGAGAGGACATAGCGATGCTGATCACCTTCAGCTTCTGGTCTGTGATGTACGTACATCGTTTGAACTGGATCAACTCTGCTGTCAGTTATAGTAAGCATCACCAATGGTATTATATCAGAATCCAGACAGTCACAGAAAACTGTCCGTGAAGGCTCTGAAAAGCCAGGAGGTGTGATAAACAACGCGTGATTCAAAGTCAATGACTACCTCGTACTTCGTGAGGATGGTAAGAGGAACTGTATTGTATGGAGATCGAGGCACGGACAGAGGTGTGCCAAATATTGCGGATATGGTGCTGATTGATCTTGCAGATCCGTCATCGTGATCGCTGTGGCGCGACGGCGATCTTAGAAGTCTCCCCTCACCAACATGCTACTTGGCGAATAGATTCGAAACAGTACGTATGCACGTGTTGAGTTTGATGACAAGAATTCAGGAGATGCCTCTGAGATTTGATGTCGATGGCTTTGTCGATCATCACTAGCCAATACTAAGCGGAGGCCTCCAGTCACGGATGGGTACGGAGTACTTTTGCGCAACCAAAAGACGCATAATGAGTTTGTACACTTCCCTAGTACAGAAACGTAAGAGCACATCTTGTGCACTTGCTCATCAACTATCGAACTCATGCATGTTGCGCACTCGACGATCATCCCACTTGTGTTCAACGGCATGGCATCAAAAGTATCGAGTTCCAGGCTTCTGGATCTAATGAAGGTAGGTCTGACTCCTAATGTTTGCGTTTATGAACTACTTGCGCCTTACATAACAAGGTACACGACATCACAATGGAGAAGGGGAAGCTGATATGATGTGCAGACACAATGCAAATTGTTTTCTACAACTTTCAACCCTCAGCGACTACGTATGGGCAATAGTATTCTCCGCCAAAGACTAAAAGGGCCTACTTTGGCTGCATACTACCCCCGAAAATCGGTCACGGTAGCAGATATACAGCGAGAAGTCAAACGATACGACCTCGAGCTCTATAATGAAGAGGAGGAAGACAGACTAGAGGGCTTGCAGATCGCCAAGCTGAGAGGCAAAGGTGCACCAAAAAAGAAGAGGACGAAAGACAGTACGTCCACATTATCTCCTCAAGCATTGGATCATGCTAACTAGGATACAGCGAGCAAGAAAGGAAAGAAGAGATGATGAGCGAATTCTGCATGTTTGTCAATATGTTATTATGATACCCTCTTTGAAAGAAAATGTACAACACATTCCAGGCCCTGAAATATTCCATACCAACCTTCAAGCTGCGGCACCGACCTAGACGAACCGACGTCAGCATGCCGACTTGATCGACAATCCTGACTACCCGGAGCTTAAGCACTGGTTGTTGTGCAGCAAATCAAGTGGGTTTTGCTGACCGGAGCACAGCCGACTAGCAGGTCGTCTTACAGCTCGAGGTTCGCCAAGAGTCGAAGGATCTGACCTTCCGATTTGCCTCCTGAACAGTTTTCCTTTTGCATGATAAGAAGCTTCCCCAGTCCTCCTATACGACTTGCAGCCGAGTACGACAAGCACGACATTCGTGTCATTACCTTCTGTCCTCTTCTCAGTGATATGCCTCTCTTCGAGAACTTTGTTTGTGTACTAGGACCAGAAGAAAGCGTTAAGAAATTCCTTTTCAGTGGTCCGCTAGGTTAATTGACCTGAGCCAATGACATTGCAAGCATGTATCTGCATCTGAAAAGCGATGAGTGATGGTTCGTGATGGGCGGCGATCTAGTGATTGATGGTGGCAGAGCCGTCGGGACGTGGCGAAGTACCTCAGGAGATACCAAAACTTCGTCATTAGCTTCCATTCTCAATCGCTTGTCGTCTCTGTTGTGAGTTTACGACTGCTGTTATTGTTTCTCCAATTGTGCTACTAACAGCAACTGCTTTTGTGCCCTCACTCTCACTTTTAGACTAACAACACCAGCATCGAGGCAATAGAAACGAAGTTACACCCAACAGCATCAAACACTTTTATCTATAGCATATGTGCGTGCTTAGGATACACTCCACTGGAAGTCCTGCAACGAGTTATACTCTTCTTAAAACGGTCGCTACACCAACAAGACTTGTTCAAAAGACGCATCGATGCTGTTCGAACACGGGTGATTGTCTAACAAACACATCCAGCATATTTACAGATCACAGACCTGAAGAGCATTTCGACAAATGCTTGGTATCTAAACTTATTACAGCCATACGTTAAGTCTGATCTGAATGGCAGTCATATCACCCTAATTCCCTGGCTCAATGACTTTTCACGTTACACTAATCAAAAATGGTTACTCCCATGTTCATGTTGTGAAAATATGCTGACCCACACTATCGTGTCAATAGTTGCTGATATACATCTAGCCACCACGCACATCTCTGTGCAATTCACAATGACCCCAACAGTAATGCTTGACCATCCTTCCATAGCAGGCTCTCTCCGCTGCTATAAATATACTTACCTAACCCATCAATCATCGAATCGACTATTCTACTCTTTCCTCTTTCTCCCATCCTTCATTCAGAGTACTCGAATTCCGCACATCAATTGCGTGCACCGTCATACTCCTAGCCACGTTTTCTAAAGCCAAACATCTTCCTCACACAGCTTCCGCCTTTGATATGGGTCGTATCTACGGGCGACCGTCCAAACTCTCAGCCAGACCAGCACATCGCATCAAATCTGAAGCACCTCTCAACGACCAGATTCGATATGCGTCTCCCTCAAACCCTGAACATCGACGTCGCATGAGAGCACTACATGGCCTTCTTCCGAACTCGCCATCAGGATCAGAAGCCGACGAAGCACCAGAACGACCGAATGATCAAATGATGCCTGATGGAGTCAACCAGCGCTTCGACCTTCGTATGGTTGACGACGCTATACGAAAGCACAACGACATAAAAGTCGTGGAACCCACGTCTGGTATTACTGGTATTCTAGCAGGTTTCAAGCCACCACAGATCCCAATGATCCCTGTAGTCAAACTTGAACTCACTGAGGAGGAAATCGCGGCCAATGCAGCACTTCGTGCACCTACACTTGGTGTCAGAAAGAGACAGAACAACCAGAACGCTGGTGGGAGGCCAACAGCCACCGCACAAGGCCAGCAAGAACCAACACAAGATGGTACTCTTGATCACATTCAGAATCACGCCCGCGGCGCTCCTGGACGAGCTACCCGTAACATGGTCATAGATCTGACGTTGAAGGATGACAATACTGAGACTGAGTCCCACCAGCTCGCAGCGTCGCCATCAAGAGCATCTGTAGCAGTTCGACCAGCAGTGTCCGCCATACCACCTTCAAGCGCGCAGCAAAGACCACCCATGATCATGCCATCGACACCGGTTGTTCACACTCCAAACCTGGCCACGCGTCTAATGTTAACACCGACACAAACTGAGACAATGGATCATGTCAGAGTTCCGCAACATCTCCTCCAACAAGCCAATGGCTTGTTCGTACAAGCACAGATCAATTTGTCTGACGACATCAAAACCTGGTCGGATCTAAAGGTCTTTGCAGCTCAGCACCCGATTGCGACTCTCACTCCTGATATTGTAGCAAATGCTCAAGCTCATGCGTTTTATGCGACGGGCATCCCACCAGCACCTATGCCTCCTCCGGCGCCACAAGTCACTACTGCGACTGTGATTCCGCGGTCTCTGTCACCGTCCTCTCATCAGCCTCTTACCACCCCGACCAGGAATGGCCAATTTGTTCCTACGACTACCATCACTGCAGTCGCTGTACCCATCAAGGTTGAAGAGTCAGAGCAAGGTCATGGTTCAGAGCCGCATATGCCAACAAGAGTTGGACTAATTGACAATCCACACCAAGCTACAGTACAAGGCCAGTCAGCAGCGCCACCAGCGACTGTTGATGCAGAACCTGCGGCTCCAACCTCGCTTCAGGCAACCACAAACAATGGAATTGCAACTGACTTACAGATTCTGAGACTGACTGAACCGCTCAATTTATGCCCAGAATTGCTACCGTCAGAAGCTCCTGCAGGTCATCCACATCTCGTCCAGGTTTGGAATCCAGCATTGGTCAACCTACCACAAGAGATGCACGACCATCTTGATCTGTTTGACACAGTTGTGTCAATAATCTATAGATATGCACCAAAGACAAGAACTGCCATCAAAGCGTTTTTGGACACTGAAAAAATTAGACACTTTTTCTTCCTTTTCAAATCTCGCAGTGATAAGTGCCATTCTTGGTCTATTGAACGAGAGGGTGATATCATAACGGTATGTCTCCCAACAAACATACGTGCTTGTCCTACAATTCCCGCGAGAAATCTTTGTTTTTTCCCTGTACAATTCTAAAAGGAGGATCCACCATACTTACACCATCTAGATCGGTATAGATCGCAATCAACGTGCCCCAAACGTCTCGGAATCCGAACGTCCCTCAGCAGGCCAATATGACCTGACAATACGCTACCAACTTCAGCCCTCCTCACTCTCAAGCCCTCTACCCGATCCCAATACCGAAAGCGACGGTCCTGCCTTCACACCACCTCTCTGGATACCAATTGGCACGTCCATATTCCCCGCACAACCCCATATCGCCACGTTCCTCTACAACACCCCTCCCAACCGAGGCGCCGATGACCACGAAAGGTACGAGCACCCGCCACCTCGCTCGTCGAATGCGCTGCGCAACTACTTCCAGTCCTCCCAACGCAACGATACCGTCCCACCAGATCGTCTGTCTATTTTGGCACGCTACTTCCAGACCACTGCCTTTACGACAGGGGTCATGGATGCAGAGTTCCAGGTCTGTTGGGGTCATCGAGTGCGATATGACGCTGTGATTGGGCGTGTAAGGGCGACATTTCGAAACGCAATCAAAGGCGCTGCTACGCAGGCTAAGAGGCGAGAGGCGGGGGATTATAACCGGCCTGTCGTTGGAAGCGCTGGGCCGCCGAGTGCGACGACCAAGAAAGTGAGGGAGAGACCTGGAAACGGGGCATCGGCGGAGCATCTGAGGGGTGAGGACAGGGAGAAGGAGAGAGTCGCGACAAGAGGAAAGAAGAAGAAGAGGGGTGTAGCGGATAGGGAGATGGAGGAGTTTGTCGTTCAGGACGACGAGCCGGGTTTTGGTGAGAGGGCTAGAGAAGGGGACAAGGTCGACGAAGGTCGAAGGAAGAAGATGAAGAGGGAGAAGAGAGGCAGTGAGGAGCCGAGCGGAAGCGAGTACAGCGTGAGTGATGAAAGTGGTTGAGAGGGTGGATGGTGCTGGTTGATTTGTGGACGGTAGGCTTGTGCCTGGTGAAATGGTTGATTGTGGTATTGACGCACTGGCCCTTCTTGTGCTGGGAGTTTGAAGGATGTGCGAGCGTTTGATGTGTGCTCTCTTAAAGTGGTTTTTGTGTTTGAGCCGGGGTGAGCGTACTTGAAGTGCTGGTTGGTTACCACTGGTTGATAGCTTTAGATAGCTTACTGCATGATAGGCACGAGTTCAATGAAGTGAAATCATCATGAAAAGGATACTGCTAGCTCAGCCATACTTGCTGAAACGTTCTGCGATCTCATAAATCATAGCCTTCGATATTTTCAATATGTTCTTCTATTGATCAAGTATTGTGACAGTGGTGTCAGCAGAAACAGATCGAGAACTGTGATGTATTTCAGTCCGTGCTCTGTCAAGCCTCTACAGTATACGTCGAGTCAAATCAGGGCCTGCTAACTTGCCATCCATAATGGAACCAGAGCAGCGTAAAGTAAGAAACAACTAACGAAGGAGCAAGCTATATCTGAGGAGGCTGAGGGCATTGTTCACAACTGGTATACAAATGTGAAGTAGTACTACGCAACAACAAAACTGTGACTGTGAAAAGCACAGGTATTCAACTAAGTGTAGACTGTGATGATATAGATATGCCGTCGTCGTCTATCTCTGTTGTGTCGAACATTCGGTCGGGAAGTAAGGTCATGCATTAACCTCTTGCTGAGAAGAGCAGCCGACAGGATCTCACGACTACCAAGTACACCGCAACATTCGATGATCTCGAACCAGTTGCCGATGGCCTAGTCTCTCTTCAAGAAGTTGGACCCTACGATGGCCTCGACTACAAGGGCATTAGTAAGTTACACTCTTCACCTCAACCATCTTACACTAACCACCATCACTAGACCTCATCAGCCTCGGACTCGACGGTACAGTCATCACGGGTGTAAAACCCCGTAGCTCACCCAACGTCGGCGACTACAGTGCACGCACAGCTCTCACCGAAGGTGATCCATACATCACCACACAATACTCCGGCTCCACCACAGATACCTTCGACTTCAACGACTTCTACTTCGGCTGCGTTGTCGCGACCGCTGAAGCCGTCGCATCGGCTCCAACATCATGCACTGTGACCGTCGTTGGCTACAAAGCCAGTGTCGAGGTTGCTCGCCAGAGTTTTGAGTTCAATGTCGGACTTTTGGCTGTCACCGCTGATATGGTTCAAGCGACATTGAGCAACGAGTTCAAGGGTATTGATACTGCTACTTTCGAGACTGAGGCCACGGAGGACTTGGAGGATGCTGTTGTCGCTACTCTTATTGACAGTTTGGACTACACTACCTACAACGCTGAGGACAAGGAAGACGGCAGAAGCCGTTAAACTCTCCTTTTGGCAAGGTCGGCATCTTGTACATTCGTGATAAGGACTTATAATGTGTAACAAATACTCATGTAACAACTCCAAGCTACGAATACAACCATAAAATTCAATTTACTCCCTCCGTAGCCCGTGCTAGCATTTTTCTAAAGCAAGTATTGTACTAGACTGCCCTAGCCTTTCACCCTGGTTTTTGAGTTTCACTCGGACGATCGTGCGAGATCTTGATTCGCGTCTGATCCAATCACAAATGCTAAACTCAACGCGTCAAGCAAACCACTCAAACATTCACCTTAGTCGAGACCTCGAGCTTTCTTTCAACCATTTATCTTGAAGTACTCAAGGTCAACCTACCAATCTCGTGTCCTCAAGTCATTGCCAACTCATCGAATCAAATAGCAAAAGCCCACGTCATGTCTCGACCCACGCTACCATCTCAAAAGCGCAAATCCGACAACTCACAATACCACCACCACAGCTCAAACCCGTCAAAAAAGCCCCGTCCTGAGAATGCAAATCCTCCGTCTATCGGAGAACCTTCGCAGGGTGGACCTCCCAATCTACCATCAATCCTCCCAAAATATGAAACAGTGGTATTCACACACTGCAGCGTCGCTTTTCAACCACCAAACTCCACAACAATGGTCAACTACGAACGTCTAGAATTCCTTGGCGACGCTCAAATCGAACACATCGCATCACTTGTTATCTGGGATCGATTTCCAACCGCAGCTCCTGGCAAAATGTCCAGCATGCGAGAGACGCTAGTCAGAAACGAGACACTTAACAAGTTCTCCAGAATGTACGGCTTCGACAAGAAATTGAATTTCGCGCATACAAGCGGACCAATGACCATAAGCCAGAAGGAATGGCAGAAAGTCATGGCTGATGTGTTCGAAGCGTATGTCGCGTGCGTCATTCTTTCCGATACAGATTACCACCGTGGTTTCGAAACGGCAAAAGCTTGGTTGACATCTCTCTGGCAACCGTTGCTGAAGCCGCTGGAGCAGACACTGATGAATGCGAAGATCGATGATAGGAGATCGAAAGAGGAGCTAGGCAAGACAGTACTAGCAAAGGGGATTCGACTAACTTATGTTGATGAGAAGGAGCGGATTCTTGACAAGGCTAGAGGCACCTATACGTATTTTATTGGAGTGTATTTGGATGGCTGGGGCTTTGATAATCAGCATCTTGGAAGTGGTAGAGGTGAAAGCAAAGGTATTGCTGGGCAAGAAGCGGCAAGCAATGCGTTGAGGAATCCATTGATCGAGGAGATAATCAAGAAGAGGACGGCATTTCTCGAACAGAAAAAGGTAGACGAGGTTGGAACAGAGGGAGACCGCATGATGGGCCACATGTGATTCTAATGGATCAACGAGTATGAGACTTTGCGCCCAAAGGAAAGTCCTACCCATAAGATATGAAAACAATCGCAAAGGTATACCCTGTAACCATCAGAGACATTAGTTGAGAGCAGGCGATGGCCAATGATGAATCAGGTAACCTTGACGGAGGGATGCCCATTACCAACCAAAGAGTGTTAACAGCACCAGAAACGTGGCATCAACATGTTCACAATTCACCATACCTCAGTGAGTAATCTTTTCCTTTTATTGCTCGTCTTACCGTCTACACCTACACTGACCCTTCAGCTACAACCCTCATTCTCGTAAACACCTCTAGCGAAATCACATAAAGGTAGGTCAAAAAGCTCTCTCAAGCTCTCTCAGCTCTACTACCCTAAGATATATGGCAAACAGAACTGTGTGCATGCACCGTATCTAAATCTGGCAGAAGCATTCACTCATACTGTTCATCCTCTCAACGAAGTAACGGATATGGGATTGGACGAAGGCTCGCAAGTGTGCATCAAGTCATCCAAAAATTAGACACAAACATTAGCAACGCTTCGAGACTTATCGGTCTGTAGGAATGCTGACAAGATAGGTCGGAGACCAAGATGCTCTCTCCTTGTTCATCGGCATACTGACACAGAAGGTATGGTAGATGTGTTCATGCTTGATGGCTACAATCTGAACATGGAGTGCTAGAAGAGACGATCTGGGTGAAGCACAAGGAGAAACGAGTATAGAATCGTAAGGTGTACGAACATTACAGGGTATGGCTAAACTCGGCCACACAACCACCATTTCAAAAAAGCAGGAGTTATATGGACCATATCATTCTGTGTTCAGCATAACTCTGCAACATCACCTCTCTGGCATTTCCGTCCATGCAGCTAGAACCACCACCTCGTATCATGCCACAGCAGCATCACCAAGTATAGGGTATCCTCACAACCACCTCCACCCCGCAACAACAATCCTACCACCGTCCCTCAACCCAAGCCTTCCTCACCATCCTCTTCTCCATAGCCCCACACCACATCTTCATAGCCCCCCAAGCCTTTGTCTTCTCCCTCATATCATCCCAGTACGCATCAACAGTCTCAACACCAACATTCGTCGCCCTAGCCAAAATAATCTTCTCCATCGGATTCAACCCACCAATCCCACTTTCTCGCTTCCGTTTCTCGCTCTCTTGGATCTTGCGTCTTCGATTCGCTCTTGCGGCTCGTCGACTACGTTTTCGATCTCGTTGGGTAGGTGTGTCGTCGGGGTCGGAGGTGTCGGATTGGGAGGCGGTAGAGGAGAAATCTGAGGCGTGGGCGTAGAGGTCCTCTTCTTCTTCCGCTGCAGTAGTGTCACCAGTAGTAGGAGCTGGTTTACCTTTACCAGTACCAGTAGTATCAGTACCAGCCCACCAAGCAGCCGTACTAGGATGACGCTCCCACACCTCCCCGAACAGCCGTCTAGCCTCCGGATTCAACCCCAGCTCATCAACCTCCTTGTTGTCAATCACCTTGCCCACTTTACTCCACAGGTACTGCGCAATACCCAATCTAAACAGTGCATGCGGAGGCTCAACTTTCTGCTGACCACTTACATCCCCACCCACCATAGCTGCCCCTGCACCTGCATTATGTCCACCAAATTCAGCAGGCGTATCAAACTTCCTCACATAATAGCTCAACATAAACCGTCCCTCCGCATTATACAAATGCAGTATATTATTCAGCGCGTCCAGCAACCCAGGCGTCGGCATAGTCGGTTGAGCGTTTCGCCGGGATGTCGCGGGCCAAGTGAATGTTAGGGAGAGGGGGTTGTAGGGTTGGGTTGCGAGGTAGGCGTTTAAGGTTGGGTGGATGGTGCAGGAGTATGTGCTGTGTGGGTTTTGGGGTGTTGCTGGGAATGGGGTGGTTGTGGGGCTGTTGAGGGTGAAGCGTGCGAAGGCTGTGGATGGGGTTGTTGGGGATAGGATAGGGCGGTTTGGATTGTTGGTGGTGGTGGTGGGAGGGATGGAGAGATATTGTGTTGTTGTGTCGATTGGAGGGATTGTTGGCTTGAGTTTAGTGGTGGTGGTGGTGTTGGTGTTCTTATTTCGTGGGCGGATGAGAAAGGCGGAAGTATCGAGGTACTCATTGGTCTTTTCTGTGGAATCGTTCTTCGAGGTCGAAGGGCGAATTGCCTTCGCGGGATTGACGAGTGAGTTGAGGTCGAAAAGAGCCGAGAGACGTGCATGATCTGTGCCATTGACACCTGACGACCACGCAGCTGCTTCAGCTCTATCGCTGGCCTGATCTTGTGTAACGACGACCATCTCTCCTGTCTTCGACATGCTGAGGCCTCCAGTCACGGATGGGTACGGAGTACTTTTGCGCAACCAAAAGACGCATAATGAGTTTGTACACTTCCCTAGTACAGAAACGTAAGAGCACATCTTGTGCACTTGCTCATCAACTATCGAA
>Ga0115848_100522_pt1 | contig 15265 bp, 10 predicted proteins | sample InSIn3gowninarea_FD_83862 | JGI IMG/M metagenome (GOLD analysis project Ga0115848, IMG submission 83862) | reverse complement strand
CTTTCCAGTCCCATATCCAATAGCAGAGACAGAGATAGCTAGAGCAGCCGGATCGGTACCCATACCCGCTGATAGTGATCGAGATGAAGAGCCAGCATCCCTTCCATCAAAGCTTGTAGTATCGGTGAATCTATAAAATATTAACTTATACCTTATGGCCATTTCGAGATCCATTATATAGAGAGCTTAGTGATCCAGACCTTCGTGATCGATACCCAGTCCTGTCTATAGATACAGTAGCTTACCCACTACCGTCTTGACCAATACCTAAGCCACCTAAGCCAGCACCTCGCCCCTCCAGCCTAAGCTTCCCTTCGCTCAATTCCTTATTCATAACCACCACTAGCAGCCGATAAAAATTCCAGTTAACTACCAGTTGAACGAGCAGAAGATCCTATAGCTGCTATGTACCTAGTTCCGGATCAAGACCCAGCAGCCATAGTGGAAGTACCAGTATAAGCACCCCCACTAGTTTCAGTAGTTGACCTTGAATAAGCATCATTGAAAAGGGGTCCTATAACAATCGATCGAGATAGAAGAGGGCCTTCTTCAGCAGGTTCACGAAGATTATAATAGTAGGGCGGTCGCCCTTTCTTTATGAGGTTATAATAAAGAAAGCCGGAGTTCGACCCAAGCATAAACCAGTTGTTGGCTGACTTCACCGAAGAATCCCTCTCCTGGACAGTCGAGTGTGCTAACGCACCCTCACCATATGAATAGTGAGTGACTCCGTCCCTGCTGCGCCGGCCGGTTCAATGGGATAGTGATACGATTTCTTCTCTTTTTCATTAGACAGATGCATGCGCTCGGTTTGTACATTAGCCTATATACCCTACCTATCATTTTATCCGCCATGTATTTATTCCGTCTCCTCGCCTTGCTTTACTAATCAACGCTTTCAAATAGAGACATAATAAAAACCAAGATATTTCTTCCTATTTCTTCAGAGGTATAAGGTCCTGGCTGGCATAAGTGGGCTTATGAGGAAGGAGATTTGATCCGCCACAATCACCATTCTTTCACGCTTTATAAGACCCATTGCCAAGCTATTAGAGGGAGGGAAGGGCTACCTCGATCGCGTAGGCTCGCTCCGGGTGAAGCTATCTCGATCACGCCATCGCTCAGGGCAGTGCTGTACCGAGGAAGAGAGGTGCAAGGAGATCAAATTAGGTCGGTCAAATGAGTGCGGCCCGCCCATTATAGACAGATTGGCAGATCCCCTAGAAGCAAGGTTTTAGATTCCCTGATTCCCCTACAGCATGGCTTGGGATTGGGCAGATCCCTCACCAGCAAGGCTCACCGGTCAATATCTTTCCTCTACCAGCATGGCTCTTGATCCGGTTAGTCGCCCAGCTTTTGGGGTATGCTCTTGCAGATTCCTCAGAGGTATGCTTGGGGAAAAGGAGTCACCCGGCCTTTTAGGCTCCTATAAAAGTATCTACGAGCGGGCTAGTGATCCGGTCACAAACAAAATCCTTCCCCGATGACAGGCCCGTAGGGCCCTATATTATTTAGGGGTCACTCACTATTCATATGGTGAGGGTGCGTTAGCACACTCGACTGTCCAGGAGAGGGCCCTATATTATTTAGGGGTCACTCACTATTCATATGGTGAGGGTGCGTTAGCACACTCGACTGTCCAGGAGAGGGATTTATTGCTCACCTTCCCTAAAAAGGTGAGGGACTCGGCCGAGGTTACGAGGTCGAGGAAAGCGCCCTCACCATATGAATAGTGAGCCCCCTAACGGGTCCTCCGGGTCCTTCTTTCCCAAGCCCATCCGGTGATTTCCTAAATCCCTGAAACCCATCCACTTATCTGGGAAGGGGGGAATAAGTAGGCGAGGCTCATTCCTTCTGGGTGTTTGTTCTAGCCTCTTCCCATCTATCTCTCCATCAAACCATTTCCCAAAGTTCAGTGGTTAGGTGGCTGCTGGAGCTCTCACACAATATGCCTGACCCGTTAGACTACACGGCTTATTGGCTATATACATCCTCTATAGTCAGTCTCGGCACTCCACCTCAACCTATTGGATAAAGACCAACCAAGCAAACAATGGTTAGTTCGGACTGGAAAGGAATGGATTAGGCTTTATTGTCGGGTAAGCACCCGCTGCTGAAACACGAAGAAGGGGAGTAGACCATGATACGGATATGGATATATGACCCGGACTACTGGATATATCCCATCCCCTTTCATTAATAGTAGGGCCCCGCTCCTTTTCCGAACCACTAGGCCGTAGCCTACCCGATGCAGGGATCATACATAGGCGGAGAAGAGGACCTAAGCACGTTTCCTAACGCGGCAAAAGCCTATACACGAATTCACCCCGACCATCCTGAGCAATCCGTTCTATTTTCTTCCCACTCCCCCTTTTCATAATAGTTCGGATCAAAGGACTTACCCTACCTCCAACGCGGTTCTATCTCTCGCCCATCCGCCAGTGGCAATCGGACAAATGCGGATATAGATAGATTCATCAGGTCGTTATAAGGCCCTATCAAGAAAACAAAAGGTTGGTGGGCCGGGCGGCCTTTGGCTCAAATGGCAAGGAATGGTTGTGGTGAGAGGAGCGGCAGATTCATGAGGTAGGGGAAGGGCAGTGGAAGAAACGACGAACAGATATTTATCTGTCCTAGCCTACTATATGGTATGGCCAATTCCGGCAAACCTATCTATTCTCACTGGTTGAATGATTTTCTCTTTTAGGGCATCTATATGGACAAAAGAATTGCAAGAGTGAGGCTGTTGTTTTCCCCCTCGCCGAGACAGATGTTATTACGTATATAAGATAGCTCTTTTGAGACCGCTTGCCAATGCCCTGCTATTATTAATTGCAGGTTGGACCAGGACCAAAGGAACACCTTTGACTGGTAGATTCCACAGCAGGAAGTTCAGCACCACTGGGTTTAGCAGCACCAAAGCTCACAACATTCCTTCCAATCCTGGTTAATAGACCAGTTGCCTGATAAGACGTGGTTCCTTATAAAAGAGCAGCAATTGTAGCTCGAGATCCTGTTCCATCATCTTAGCCCGCATCTTAGCCATTTTAGCCTGCAGCATCTTATCCATTTCTAGATCCAGAGCTAACGACAATTTCCAGGGTTGAACCATAATCTGTGGAAAAAGCTGTTTACCTCATCGATAAGCCAGGGAACTTAGCAGCCTGTTAACCAGTTGATTCACCATCATCAGAAGCAACAGAGCCAATTTCATTTTGAGATTGATAGCCCCTCACTGCGTCAAGAAGAACCTAGAAGGGAGGTACTTCTGACGTTTAGTTGCTTCCTATAGATAGAGAGAAGTGGTGTAGATCCATACGTGCACAGCAGGGGCAACATAAAGGCAGCCGGACAATAGGGTCATAAGGCTGAGGCACAGACCAGGGTCAGTAAGTAGAATGGAAGGAGTCATCGGGGTAGGGAACAACGCCCGAAGCAAGAGTTAGTTCCGGGAAGCTATCTATACGTATAGCATTTGGACAGACCTTGATCCATCCACTTCACCCCCGGTCCAACGAGCAATCAAATGTGTGACGCCAGACCATAATGAAACGCAGGGAATGGGCCATAAAGAATGAGAATACGCGAGTGGGGCTGAAAAATGAAAGAATGTGTTGGGGTCTTTGTATGGCTCTGTTACCGCCGCCTTAGCTACTAGTAGTGCCTCTGCCCGTGCTCTAGCGACCTATACCTCTGCTTCTTTTACTGGGTATGTCGTGGCTCGAACTTCAATCGAATCAATGAGGTCAACTCCCGGTGAAACAACTCGGTCAAAAAGGTCCACTGGATCAAGGGAAACTGTCTCTTTCTTTTGGTAAACTATCTCTGGGACTGGGACTAGATCTTAAACTAGCACCGATGCTGGCTCTGAAACGAGAGGATCTGATTCTGCGGGATCAACTTGAATGAACCGGTGGGTAAACTTCTGTTCTTTTTAGGCTATCTCTTTGCCCCTGCTACCTCTGCCACTTTAGATGATGCTACTGTTGGTGTGGGACTGGAAATGGGCGGGGTGATGCAAGGCAATTGCTTACCTTATTCCATCAGAATTGCCATTATCTCTTATTTACCCCTGCCGCTCCTTCGATTCAGGTGAAGTGGAGATAACACGAATCGAATCTTACCTTTATATCATTTTATAAGGGGCCGGGGTTTCGGCATAATACTTAGGATCCTATTCCTATCATGACGGGATATGTGATCAAGAAGTGTCAAAGCTGGGATCGAATAAAAGAAATCTGAGCAGACGGGAGCTTAAACAGTTCGAATTCATGAAACGCCGCCCAATCGATCCAATCCCATCACAAGACCAACCGATCTCGACGCCAGCCTTCCAAGCCATGCCATGCCAACACGCGCACTCGACTTGGCAGCCCGGGCTGGAAGGAAGGCGTTGGCGTTGGCGTTGGCGTTGGTTGTTTTAACGTATACAGTACACTCTACCGCCAATGCCATAAGGGGGGGTGGGTGGCCCAGCCGAACACATGCGCTCGAGCTTGCTCATCCATATCGCTTTCCGGCACGATTCATTCAACTGGCAAGCTGCTTTCCACTATTCTATACGTATTCACAACCCACTCTACTCATCGGCATTGAGAAGTTCCCCCGCCCTATTCTTATGGAAGCCTTGCCCCTACTACGATTATGAATGCCAGGGCTTGAGCTTTCACCCTTGCATCAGAAGAAATAGCTATGATGGCAGTTCAATGAGTGGCAGTTCAATTCGGGCCCTTATTCTTAGTAGGGCTTATAAGTGAATGAGTCCCAATTCGAGTGATCTCACCCCTATTAAAGATCACCATTCATTCAGAGAGATGTGCCTACTATTGAACCGGGCTCGTCGATAAAGGCCTTTTCCGATCACCCAATATTTCCAATTCTTTAGTTATCGCCCAGTTATGAATCAGTCAAACCCGGAACAAAGTGCTATTCGCCAGAACTTCTGCCCTCTCTCTCAGCTCCCACTTGGATATCTGGTGGCCGTTACACCTGCTTCGAACTCCTGACTATTATTACCCCGACTATGAAAATAAGGGCCCCGTTCGCCTGAATAGCCTGTTTTCAAAGTATAGGCTTCTGCTTCGCGAATGTGCTAGTAGAACGATTTCGCCAGGGGCTTCTTGGTAGATACTCCTCGCCTAAACCATCCATTTTTGACCTGTATGCTCTCCAATCCATCCCGATATCCATTCGCTTTGGTGTAAATAGTAGCTATCTGTTTCTCCCTCTACTCTTTTTGGGCTGCCCTATTATTATAAAAGGGGCAACAATCGTAATAATAGGGGCGTTGCTTTTTATAATAGTAACACCAATTTCTTTTTAGTCGCAAACTTCATGCCATCGAGATGGGCGGGATCGGTAGTTGTGAGAAGGCCTCTAACTCTGCTTTTATAATGAGAAAGGGCTCGCTAACTACTTCGGTTTTCCAGCTACTCGTTTCAGCGCTTTAATCTGAAATCGCAATTGTTGTCTAGGGGAATACCTACATCAATGGCAGGCAGGTTGGACCCCCATATTGAAATGACCTTTCACTTATACCAGTACTTAGCCAATTACACCTGTACAAGCTCTTAGTGATATATAGCTTTATTTAATAGGGAAACATAGTAGATAGTATAGTGTGTAAAGCTATTGTATCGATGTTACTATACCTAGTATTCACTCTACATAACCCTTAACCTAGTTCATATTAAAGCAATGGTTATCATAGTCAGCTTCACTTAGCAGGTAACTCATGTTAATTGAATACAGAAACAAGCTTATCCCATTGTATAACTGTAATCAATCATTGCCTAAACTATACTATGCTTGTTACTAGTCAAAGAAATAGTAAGAGTAACTAGTGATGCTTATACTCTTATAGTTACAGAGACCATTCCAGCTTAAGCTAATCAGTAATCAATAGGTACAGCTCTGATTAGTGTAAGTATTACTGTGATTCCCTATTAAGTAAGCATGTTCTATAGCTATTACATACTTTCACTTACACTATGTATTCCAATCATATAAGGTATGTAATCATAGTATGAACTCCATATTACGACTAGTTTCATTACTGTTACTTAGTTATACCTGTAATCTCTAGTACTATAAGGAAGACGTATTAGTCTCGTAATATCCCTAATATAGCTCATATCAATCTCTATCAGTATTTGCTTGTTATATCAGTCTCTTAGCTGTCATATACAAGGGAAACCAATGAGAAACACCTAGTCTAGTATAAACTAGTATCACTAATACCACTTGCTTATGGTGTCTGCAGTTTAGTTATGACTGTAATAACCCATATCTTGTGGACAACGGTGAAGCTTAGTCATAGTGTTTACATCATTCCAAAGCACACATCGATTTCAAAGGCCATCTGATCAATTTCACCTGCACGTCTATCATCTTTATTCACTGGGATCACCAGAACTAAGCCCAGTGAGTCACCAACCATATTACTAAACAGTGACACCTACTTGCTTGTTCGACACCAGATCTTGATCCTGCTCTTCCGGGGAGGCTCTTGCAATTCCTCCTCCCATAAAGGTTTCATGTTTCGAGGCTAATCCTTTTTCTTAGTTTAGGGGGGCTACTATCCGATTGACAAAAGATGCTTGCTCTTAAAGGAGTATGCACTGGGTCCCGCACCACTTATTAATGAAGAATGGCCACTTATTAATGAAGAATGGATGGATCGCATGAACGATTCCCTATGATACCTAAAAGCCCCATGATTCCATTCACTTTCTCCGCCGGCCGGGTCAATTCAATGATGGGCCTTCGGGTCCTTTCCTTATCCCGAGCGAGAGCGATCGACTCTGTACCTGAGTAGATCTAAGATGAGAGAGTCAGTTGAGGGGCGTTCACTAGAGGAGGTAAACTAGAATAGTTGTCCTGTCCTTGCGGATTCGCTATTCCTGTCCTTGAGGAACTGCTTTGGCTTGAGCTTGAGTACTGGAGGAAGAGACATTCCTTGCCCTCAGAAGCGCAAGCCCCTCCGGGACCTTGTCTGGTCCGTACTCCGGTAGTAGGACTGGCCTAGAAGGTATTCCTGTCGTGTAGGAATAGGCCAGTTAGTTCAGTCGGAGTTCTCCCGTCTCATAGCAAGTGAAATAGCTACCGATCTATTAAGGTAAGGCTAGAGAGTAAGCCCCTTCCCTAAAGGATTTCTTCTAGATCTATTACTATATACGTTACGCCCCTAGCTGGCTTACTCGGCTGAAGGGTTCCAAACTTAGCTCCGATTGTCAGGCTATAGGACTCTATTTGTCCCCCTAATTGACTGTTGCGGAGAGAACATCAAGTGTAGTTCCTACACCAGGAATGCTAAAAAACCAAAACAAAAGAAAGAGCTTTTCGGAGAATGTAGATTCAAGAGCAGTCCACGTGACCCGAGTGGGGGAGCAAGTATAGCTAGCTCGTATATCTTCCACCAGGCCAGACTCCATAGGTGTGAATTGAAGGGCACTCCTGAACTTAAGGTCAAGTACGATCTACTCTGACCGAGTCACATCTGGCAGAAAAATAGACATTCCGAGAAAAGGATAGGGGAGGTCTGGACGACAAGCATTCGGTGGAAACAAAAAACACTTAGTTCTTTACTATATAAACATAGGCACACCCGGCCTGGTGGGGCACCTCTGATTCAAAGGGATAGGTTCTCTATCAGAAGGCAGATAGGTTATGCGATCCTATGAAGGGCTTCATGCCAAAAGTTTGTCTGAAGCTTAAGGGAGAACTACTAACTGGGACCCAAAACTTATGGACTTATGAGAAGATCCGTGTACCTGGCTGTGGGCAACGGAGGAGGTGGAAGCCAGGATGAATAGGCAATGACTCCTTTAGTAGTGAGGAGTTAGAATGGATAGATATCGATTTGCATAGAATCCAAACAACCTGGCTTTTAAGCCGTAGCTTGCTGCTTGCTGGTCTCGACTCGATCAATCGAAGAGGTTGGCTGGTAAGGATCAGTAGCAGCTAAGAGTTTGGGGCGGGCAACCGGGGAACAGCTGAACAGCAATCTCCAGCCCAAAGATGCTCGGTGAAATAAGTGAGAAGCTCTGCTCTAGCCCTAAAATCAATCTCTGTGACAAGGGGACAGACCGTAGCCCGCGTTGAACAGGCCGTTTAAGGAAGGGTATGAGACAAAAAACATGAGATTTTCTTTATGCCGGACACTTGCCGGTATTTGGTTTATAAATGGAAGGCAGGGGAATAGGATGGAGTCTAGCCCTGGAGTGGGCTTTAGGGCTCAATCCCCCTTTTAGGTTGTGTATTACCAGCCAAGGGGTTGACGATAGACAGCCCAAAGGACAGTGAAATCACTTAATGTAAGGTAGCGGATGAGACGAAAGAGCAGCATTGCATCTAGCGATTGCCTAAAAGAAAGAAGGCCCAGCGACTGCCCGAATCTCATCCGTGAAAGTGAACTCAAGAATACCGGGCTGCGAAAAGGAGGAATTTCAACCGAGCATCAAGGTGAATGGCCGTCGACGATCTCGTTCATTCTTTGTCAAGCCCCTGTGATCGGAGAAATACGAAATGGATGTGTGAGACGGAGGGGGCAAGTGAAAGAACATCTAACCAGAAGTGGCCCTAGGATAATGAGCAAGCTTCGTTGATTAAGTGTCTTTTAGGTCTAGACCTGTAGGGAACAATTTTCAACTACTTGTGCGCAAGAAAGAGCTACTCCTCGTGGAAGTTTGAATTGGTCTTTTTCATCTGGTGAATTCTACACTGTCGGGTCATTGACTCAGACCAGGCAAGCATCCCATTCTTCAGCTGTGGCAACGTCTGTGTATGCTTACGATGTTGGCTCACGAGAACCTGAATCCACTCTTTTTGCATCTGCTTATGAGTCTCTTTACCACCTCCTTTGAAGAGTGAAAATCCCCCTCTCCTGAGTCTCTCTTGTTTCAGCGGATTCGTATACCATTGCTTTAAAGACGGGATCTTTCCTTGGCTAGCAGCACCACCTTTCGGGGTTGAAATCTCACAAAACAAGTAGGAAAACTCTTGGTTTTTGAGAAGGTCCCGGAGGGGCTTGCGCTTCCTAGTGCAAGGAACTTTAGTTGCTCGACCACCGGGAGAGGACCCGACAGGGGGCTCGACTGATAAGGTCCGGAGGCGCTCTTTGGTTACTTATTTGAGAGGGGATAAGTCAATTGAATGCGAAAGCAGGCTCGACTGTTAAGGTCCGGAGGCGCTCGACCATAGCCCCCCCACCAAATAAGTAAATTGAATGCGTAAGCAGGCTCGACCATAAGGGAGAGGACCCTTTAGGGGGCTCGACTGATAAGGACCTTTAGGTGCTCGACCATAAGGGAGAGGATGCGAAAGCAGGCTCGACTGTTAAGGATGCGTAAGCAGGCTCGACCATAAGGCCCGTTAGGGGGCTCGACCATAAGGGAGAGGAGAGGACCTTTAGGTGCTCGACCATAAGGGAGAGGATGCGAAAGCAGGCTCGACTGTTAAGGATGCGGAAGCAGGCTCGACCATAAGGCCCGTTAGGGGGCTCGACCATAAGGATGCGGTAGCAGGCTCGACTGTTAAGGTCCGGAGGCGCTCGACCATAGCCCCCCCACCAAATAAGTAAATTGAATGCGGAAGCAGGCTCGACCATAAGGCCCGTTAGGGGGCTCGACCATAAGGATGCGGTAGCAGGCTCGACTGTTAAGGAGAGGACCTTTAGGTGCTCGACTGGCCGCCATCGAGAGGAGAGGACCTTTAGGTGCTCGACTGATAAGGCCGCCATCGAGAGGAGAGGAGAGGTGCTCGACCAAAAGGGAGAGGTCCGACAGGGCTCGACTGATAAGGCCGCCATCGAGAGGAGAGGAATGCTCGCTTTTTGTAAGGGTCACTGAAAGACCCCAAGAGAACGAATGAAACACTGCACGAATAGCAGCCCCGCCCCAATAGATAGATTAGCCAAATAGAGAGATAGAGAAGAGAGCCCAATGGCTGGTACGAAACTTGCTAGCTGGTGCTGGCCACATGTTGAAAGAAGGATAGCTGGCGGGAAACATGTGGAAATCGGACGGTCTAGCGGGCCACAGATGTGAGTGAAATCTGATGGTATAGCTGGCTGGGAACATGTAGAAAGAAGATGGTATAGCTGGCCACATGTTTCAATCTCTTAGAACCATGACCCATATGGTTAGTTACCCATTAACCAGGAAGAATGAATGCCTGGTTTACTTAGGAAATGAACAACCGATAAAAGAGGGAGAGCTCGCTAAAAACAACTAGACCTTTAGAAGCGGTCTTTCCTGTGGTTGTTCGGTATCGGTTCAGTTCATAGGTCAGGTACAGGTCTCGGCTATAGATGAATCGATCAGTGGCTTAGTTGGGAGAAGTGACTCATAGACTTCCCAGCTCCACTCCTTTGAAGGTGCGAAGCCGCCAGAGGAGAAAAAGGAGGGGCAAGGAGCGTTTATACATTGAAATAGTACGTAAACCCCAGTGACGTCAAGTTCATCAGGGGAACGAACGTCAGTGAGATTGCGGGCTCGTGTAGTACTACTCGCACCACTTGACAGGACTGGAAAGAGTCTTGTAGAGGCAAATCGACGGAATCAAGCTCATCCCTACCTTTCTCTATTGGACCAAATTCAAGCATAGTCTGGTGCCGATCCTCCAAACCCAACTCAAGAAAGCAGATTAGGTCAGTTCGGTAGGGAAGGAAGAGAATCCTTTGGTTCGGATAGCTTGGTAGGAAAGATAGATGAGAAGTCTTTCCGGTTAGTAGGTTGGTTCGGATAGCTAGGTAGGGAGGCAAGAGAGTCTTTTCCAAAAGCACAATGTCTACGCTACCTCTATTTATGATTCTATTCAAATTGGTACCAAAACGGGTGCTGCTGCCTCTCCTGCTATTATATGATGAGCGTGATAGGGATTCATAGACTTACCTGCTCTCCGTGCAGGTAAGAGTTGACCTGATGAGCGTGATGCAGATCCTGATCTTAGTGATCGAGAGCCGGGTTCGGACCTTCGTGACCGAGATTCTTCTTTTCGATATCGAGATCCATATATATATATAGCGAGACCCAGCCCTTTCTGTTGATCCTGTCAATTAAGCTGTTGATCCCTATGATTCTGATCTTGACTTTTCACCTGTTGTTTCTCTATCCAGACCAGCCATCCAAGCCAGTAATCCAAGCTATAAAGCCAGCCAGTCGTAAGCCATCTAAGCCACCAGCCTTAAGCCCTAAGCCATGATGATTGAACCAAGCGATGGCGGCCTGTTGTCGAGAGTTCGGCAGGCTCACCCTCAGAACCAAGCCTTCAGCCAGACCCCTTATCTTGCATGGATGGAATAACCTGAAATGCAGACCCCCTTATTTTGCATGGTCTATTTGGCTAAATAAAAAAGAGAGTTTGGGACTTGCATTTTCATTAAGCCAATCAGCTTATTTAATGCATATAGAGACTTCGTTATAAGATTCCCCATGGCACCAGGTGGGAGTGGGGGGCTAGAACAAAGGTTAGTAAGTAAGAGCAGTAAACAGCTGTTGGGAACATGGGGCTTTCGGTTAACTGTGGTCCGCTGTACCTAGTGGTTTATGGTCCCGTCCACTGCCGCCACCCCTCCCTGGAAAAGCAACAGGACACGGGGAATAATAGAGAGAAGATAGAACCGAATAGAGTATGACCACCATCGGGAATAGATAAAATAGAGCCAGACCACACGCCCGCCCCCAGGCAAGCCGGAGAATATAGAAAGAGAAGAGAAAGCACGCAAAAACCAGGAAGGACAGGGGGGAAGGAACGGAGCAGCGAGAAGGCAAGCAGGCAGGAGCCAGCTAGGAGGGAAGGATAAAATAAGATGAAGTCGAGGCCGAGGCTGCAGGCACCCCCTCGTAATCAAGGGAAAGGGGGCTGCGAGAACACAGACAGGGGAAAGACGCAGGAGCTAGAGAAAGAAGCTGAACGAAGGATGGATAAACGAAAACAGGGAGGGATACAGATCGATGAAACGGGAATGGGGGATGGGTGAGGGAACAAAGGAAGGGAATCAGGAGAGGCAATGACAGATGGCCCGGAAGTGAGAGGCCAGAATAGGAAAGAGGTAGCGAGAACCAAGCCAAGAAGCAGGATGGGAACGAGAGGCCGGGCAGAAGAAAAGACAGAGAGAGATAACGCCGGAACTCTAGATGGTAGCAGAGAGAGAAGGGATTGGAGAGAAACTGATCGCTACCGTTTGCCCACATGATGAGGACGTAGAGGTTTGATCACACATTACGCTTTCAGTTACCAATCCTCCCATTACGCTTTCTGTTACCAATCCCACATATTCCGCCTTCAGTAACCACCCATCCCACGAAGTGGGGATTCCATGTGTGTTACCTGTAAACTTTCCCACGTGCCCTTTTAGTTAGGTTAGTCAGTGAGTAAGTCAATTAGTGAAGCGGCAGTCCCAATAGTCCGTGATCAGTATGGTTTTCTATGTGACCAGTTATCAATACCACGTGCCCAGTTAGTGAGGTTACTGAGGTTAGTGAGTCAGTTAGTAAGGAGGGTCCCAATAGCACCAAGCCCTGTTGTTCAACGTTACCCTTTTCTATACCATGTGCCCAGGAAGGTGGTTTACATGTGTGTTACCAGTTAGACGTTAACAGGAGGTTATTCTAGCGTGAACAGTTTCTCATCCCCCATACAGGAGGTCACCGATTCACTTATTCGCCCAGGACATGACGAGAGAGGTGAAATTACACCCGCGTTTCTAACTGACGACGAGAGAGAGAACGAACCAACCCTTGAATGGAAGGCCCAGTTAAGAAAACCCCGCATTCCCTCCGCACGCAGTCTCGCATTCAGTCTGCCCGCATTCAGTACGCATTACCCATTCATTTTCACTTATACCCTTTCACTTGCCCTGCTTTATGTTACACGATTAGGGTTGTTCGATTATGACGCTACTCCATTGCATGAGAGAGAGAGAGGCCAACTAGTTTTGGATACCCAGCATGCGAGGTTTAGGTTACGATTCCCAATTACCTTTTGCCCATGAGCCTGGTGATCTTAGGTTACTCCATGCCAAGTTGTTGATACCCTGCTTTGAGGTTTTTACCCCCTTAACGCCCTACTCATTTTGCCATTTTCTCGGCGGTTTGAACATATTTCCATATAAAGAGTGGCCACTCTTTACCCACCCACCCCAATCCGGCGGTTTGAACATATTTACCTAGAAAGATTGGCCACTCTTTACCCACCCACCCCAATCCCCGGCGGCGGTTTTGGAATATTGAGCAACGCCCCCACCCAAAACCAAAAGGTAGGGCAATTGAAATGCATAATTACATATATAATTTATGACTGGAATAAATGGACTTTGAAATCAGTCCACCCTTCGTTTAAGAATGAAATAACCCAATATCTTATATATGTTGCGGTGGTTCATTAAGTTGGTCAGGCTCCTCGCAAGCCAGCTGAGGATGCGCAAGGCTCGGCCAAAACCAATAGGTCATAGTGTGATACCAATAATATCTGTAAGCAAGCGTGATTCCTGTGAATGCTGTCTGTAAGTCGGTGTAAAAGCTCTAGCTCTCTGGGAAGTCGGTGAACGCTGGCTGTTTGGGGCATAACTAATTAGGGTAGTTGAGGGAGTATCCATAGGTGGGTAAATAGAAGGGGTAGTGCGGCACTAACATGAAAGGCAAATGGGTATCTCCTAGCAATGCTGCTGTTGGTTCTAATTCATCAATCGGGGCAAGCTCGGCCGGAACAATAGCAAGCAATAGTGCCGTACCCACTACGCATTATTCCCTCAAGCAAGTGGTTGTGTTGAACGCCCGTAAAACAAGGCTATGACAGGCAGGAAGGATGTCAATTGGAGGTTTAGCACCTTTGTGCTTGCTGACTCTTCGCGCTTTACAAAAGAAATAGCCCGACGAATCAAAAGATTAATATACCTCTACCTTGACCTCACTTAACGCTACGGAAAACATTTGAATGATCCTACCTGGGCTGATCGGGCTGGGATACTCGCTTGGGCTTATAGGCTTTGCTACTCGACTCGGCTACCGGGATCGGATACCGGGCTGGACTGCTGGGCTCATGGCTGGGGACGCGATACTAGGCTTGACTTGGATTGCTTACTCGAATGGGCGGGAAACGAATTTGAACTCGATCTCTAACTCCCTTTGCTACTTTTTCATCTGCGTATGTAACCGGTAGATGTTCAACCGTGGGATCCACATCTGGATATGAATTTGTAGCAACTGATGGCTTGACATCTTAATATGTAACCGAGCGAGAGGAAGCGGGGACCGGAAGGTACGCCCAGCGGGGCTCTGACTCTCAATATGAAATATACTATGCAACGGTCTGTGGTACTGATGCTCTCTCTGCTCTCAAAGAAAGAGAAGCTAGGACAAGAAAGGATGCGGCGAGACTTCTACTTTTGCTACGGGGTCTAAACGAGGTCACCTGACTCATATGCTTGAACTTATGCTGAAACTACACCTGCTAATGGTTAGCTAGCTAAGGAGATGGAACTGGAATAGGGTGTGCTTCCTCTCCTACTGGAACAGCGGGTATTGGAACCGGGTCAACGGTCACTGGTGCTTTCATTCGGCCAACTACTCGATTTGGAATTGGATATAAAACTGAAATGACTGGATTTTGAACTCAATATAAATAAGGTTACTTAACTCTCGAAATGGAAGGAATGCTACTAGCTCTAGAGAAAGCCATCAAAGTCTGTACAGTAAAGCCCTATGACTAGAGTGAGAAAGCCATTCCTACTCCTAACTATAGAGACTTTAGCTTAGAAGAAGTAGGTCTCACCGCAACATCCGTTCATTGTACTCCCGAGCTATCGCTGTCTTCCAGAAGATTCAGTATGCCGCCCGGGTGATGGCTATGGAGTCAAACTCATAGGCGGCTGCTATTCGCCCTACACGACCAGGCACTTCGACGAGTGCTCTTCTCCGTATCTAGCAATGCCGCCCGCTGTCACTTCCATGCTATCTTGCATGTCCACGCGGCCACTCTCAGGCTCCTTTGGATTCCGAAACCGAACCCAACATTGACTAAAGCCTAGTGGTTGGCGCAACTCCATGAATGAGTAGAATGAGCAGATCATGAGCCCGCAATGGAGTAGATGGAAGATAAGATGGCTAGAGTTAAGGGGGGTTCTGCGGAGCCCTTAGAATTGGGAAAGGATATTCGGATATAGCATCAAATGAAGAGTTTTGGGCGAGTAGTTCGCCGGTTCAAGTTCAGTCGTACTACTGACTGGATTCATTGAGGATGCGAAAGCACGCTCGACCACCGGGAG
>Ga0115848_100521_pt1 | contig 15265 bp, 17 predicted proteins | sample InSIn3gowninarea_FD_83862 | JGI IMG/M metagenome (GOLD analysis project Ga0115848, IMG submission 83862) | reverse complement strand
CATGGAAGATGGAGACGATCGTCAATTCTTTTTCGATCGCCTGCTTTTTGATGGTATCAAGCAATTCTTTTTGGTGATTGATGTCCAAATGGTTGGTCGGTTCATCCAGCAGGAGGATTTTCGCGTTTTGCGCCAAGGCTTGTGCGACAAATACGCGCTGCTGTTCCCCGCCGGACAATTGGTCAATCAATGTATTTTCGTAATGCGTGATATTCATCAAGCGCATCGCCTCTAGAACCGCTTGTTCGTCTTCATCTGACCAGGAGGAAAACCAGCCGCTTTGGTGAGGATAGCGTCCGAGCGATACGGTTTCACGGACGGTATGCGAAAAAGCATGGGCATGAAGCTGCGGCAGCACGGCCATTTGCTTGGCCAGTTCTTTAGCGCCGAAGTCCGCAAGCGATTTGCCTTCGATTTCAATCTTGCCGCTAGTTGCTGGCAAGATGCCGCTCATCAATTTCATCAACGTGGACTTTCCACTGCCGTTTGGCCCTAAAATGCCAAGAATCGACCCTTTTTCCACTTGGAATGAAATACTATTAACGATATTTTTTTCTCCATAGCCGCCGACCAGTTCTGTAATGTTGAGCATGTTATTTCCCTCCCTTGCGCTGCCGGAAAAAGATGAATGCAAAGACCGGTGCCCCGATAAATGCGGTAATGACGCCGATCGGCAATTCTGTCGGCGAAATGATGGTGCGCGATACTAAGTCGCAGATGATCAATAAAGCCGCACCGTTAATAAACGACAACGGCAATACGTGGCGGTGGTCTGAACCCCAGATGAGGCGCGTCATATGCGGAACGACCAAACCGACAAAGCCGATTGTGCCCGAAACGGCCACTGCCGAACCGGTCAGTACGGAGCCGCTGATTAAAATCATCAGTTTGCTCTTTTTCACATCGACCCCTAAATGCTGGGCGCGTTCTTCCCCGAACAGCATGGCATTCAGTTCACGGCGCTGCAGCCACAATAAAAACGAGCCAATCAGCATAAATGGCAGAGACATCTGGACATACGGCCAGCCGCGCATCGACACGCTGCCAAGCAGCCAGCCGATAATTTGGCGAAGCTCTTCTCCTGTCAGTGCAATCATCAATGAAATGACCGAACCGAGAAAAGAACTGAAAATGATTCCGGTCAAGATGACCGTTTCCATTTTCATTGACCGGTCGACCAGTTTGGCGAATGACATGACCGCAAACATGGTCGCCAAAGCGCCAAGCATGCTCATGACAGGCAATGTATAGTTTCCTAAAAACGGGACTGAAATACCGAAAAAGAGCGTCATAACGGCGCCGACTGAGGCGCCGGATGACACTCCTAAAGTGTAGGGATCGGCCAATGGGTTTTTCAGCAAGCCCTGGAAAGCCGCTCCGGCAATCGCCAGCGAGGCTCCCACGAGGCCAGCCAAAACCACGCGAGGCATTCGGATGTTCCATAAAATATTGGCAGCTGTTTCATCCGATTTCGGATTCCACAGCACTTCCGGTGAAATCGTCACTGTTCCGACCGTCACTCCCAGCAGTACAGCCCCTCCCAAAAGGATGAAAGAGACAATGTATGCAAGGCTGTTTTTATTCACTGAAGACCTCCGGGTAAATCGCTTGCGCCATTTCCATCAAGCCTTCTGTCAATCTCGGGCCGGAACGGGTAACTTTATCTGAATCCACATTGTATACCGCATCTTCTTTAACAGCTGCCACTTCCGCAAATCCGTTGCGGGCTTTGATTTTTTCCACAGCGTCCGGGACATAAGCGCCTTCTGTCGAAATGATGACGTCGGGATTTTTCTCAACAATGGCTTCCGGGTCCATGCTGACCCAGCCTTTCGATTCCCCTGTCGTATTTTCAGCGTTGAGGATATCCAGCATCTCGTCGATGAATGTGCCGCTTCCGGTCGTGTAAATTTCGGGGCTGCTTCCGACTTCAACAAATACTTTTTTCGGTTCTTTGATGGTGCTCGCTTGTTCTTCGATTTCATCCACTTGGGCTTCCATTTCCGAGACAAGGGCATCTGCTTCTTCCATGGCACCGGTTGCCTGGCCGATTACAGAAAACGTTTCATACACTTCATCAAAATTCTGCGCATCTGAAACAACATAAACTGCAAGCCCAGCATCCCGCAATTGCTGGATGCCGGCTTCGCCGACGCCAAGCCCGCCTTCATGGGACAGCACCAGGTCCGGCTGCAGGCTGATGATTTTTTCAACATTGAATTCCTGTCCGCCGATTTTCTCGATACTTGCCGCTTCTTCCGGATAATTGTCAAAATCGGTTACTCCGACGATTTTCTCGCCCATGCCAAGTTCATAAATAATTTCTGTGTTGGACGGCATCATCGAAACGATGGCTTCCGGTTCCGCTTCGATGACCACTTCCTCACCGGTTGCATCCGTCATCGTCACAGGGAATTCCACTTCCGCGACTTCTTTTGGCGTCTCGACCGGCGTTTCTTCCGTTTCCCCCGTCGGCGCTTCCTGATCTCCACATCCTGCGAGCAGCATCGCTGCCAACCCTGCACTTGCCCCAAACTTCCAGTACTTCTTCATGATGTATTCCTCCAATTGTGTAATCGTAAAAAAGAAAAGACCTCCCGCTATGCTGCAGGAGGTCTAAAAGGACGACATAAAAACGTGTGCATCCAAGCCGGTCCTCGCAGGCTTAATGGGCGTTGTCGCAAAGGCAGGTCTCCTGGCTCGTGATCATGGCGAACTGCACCTTCCCAAAGCGTTGCTTCAGTGGCTTTTTGCAGATTGCTCTCACATACAGTGGCGGGACCGCGCCGGAATCAAATCGGCTTCCCTTTTAACTCATGTTCTTAGACATAAGCACCTTTACGAATGAAGTATTCAGTTAATTAATACTAGTATACACCAAATTCTATTGGTGTATCTTACATTTTGTCAGGAGCCGAAACGCCGACAAGTCTTAAGGCATTTGCCAAGGTCGTTTTAACGCCTGTAATCAAAGCGAGGCGTGCGCCTGTCAGTTCGGCATTGGACGCATCCAGGACTTTATTGGCGTTGTAGAAGCTGTGGAAATGCGCCGCCAATTCATGGATATATGTGGTGATGCGGTGAGGCGCACGCTGTTTTGCAGCATCTGCCACCACTTGCGGGAAATCACCGATTTTCTTCAGGACATCGATTTCTTTTTCAGAAGTCAATAATTCCAGGTGATCTGTTGATGCTGTCAACCCTTGTTCTTCTCCCTGGCGCAGGATCGAGCAGATGCGGGCATGCGCATACTGCGAGTAGTAAACCGGGTTTTCATTGGACTGCGATACGGCAAGATCCAAATCAAAGTCCATATGTGTATCGCCTGAACGCATCGCAAAGAAATAGCGGACCGCATCAAGGCCGACCAATTCAACCAATTCACGCATTGTCACCGCTTTGCCGGTACGTTTGCTCATCTTCATTTTCTCGCCGTCTTTGTACAATTGGACCATTTGGATGATGCTCACTTCAAGCGTATCACGGTCATAGCCAAGCGCTTCGATTGCCGCTTTCATGCGCGGAATATAGCCATGGTGGTCAGCGCCCCAGATATTGATCAATTTGTCGAAGCCGCGGGACAGCTTATCTTCATGGTAAGCAATGTCCGGAAGCAAGTATGTGTAGGATCCGTCATTTTTGATCAAGACGCGGTCTTTGTCGTCGCCGAATGTGGTCGAACGGAACCAAGTTGCGCCGTCTTCTTCGAAAATGTGGCCATTTTCACGAAGTTTTGCCAATGCAACGTCAATCTCGCCTTTTTCGTACAAGGAAGTCTCCGAGAACCAGACGTCGAATTCGACGCGGAAATCCGCCAGGTCTTTCTGCAATTTTGCCAGTTCCACTTTCAAGCCGTGTTTGCGGAATGCATCGAAACGTTCTTCTTTTGTCAGATGGACGAATTTATCGCCATGCTCTTTCACTAATTCTTCCGCGATGTCTTTAATGTCCTGGCCGCGGTAGCCGTCTTCCGGCATGTTCAATTCCTGGCCCAGCGCTTCGAAATAACGCGCTTCGATGGACAGCGCCAGATTGTTGATCTGGTTTCCGGCATCGTTGATGTAGTATTCTCGCGATACATCGTATCCAGCAAGATCCAATAAGTTGCACAGCGAATCGCCGACGGATGAACCGCGGGCATGGCCAAGGTGCAAGTCGCCTGTCGGGTTAGCCGAAACGAATTCCACTTGGATGCGTTCGCCGTTGCCTGAATTGGTGCGGCCGTAGTCTTCTTTTTGCTCCAGCACAGTTTTCACAACATCCAATAGGTAGTCTTTTTTGATGGTGATGTTGATGAAGCCAGGCCCTGCAATGTCGACGGTTTCGATGTTCGCCGAATCTTTGTCAATGTTTCCAACAATCGCTTCCGCAATTACGCGCGGTGCTTTTTTCGCTACACGCGTCAATTGCATCGCAATATTGGTGGCGTAATCGCCGTTCGCTTTGTCTTTAGGCGACTCCAGGTGAACTTCAATCGGTTCCGGCGATAGCTCCGCTTTTTGAACCGCTTCGCTGATGGCCATTTTAATGTCGTGCTGCACTTTTTCTACTGCATTCATTGGTTTCCCTCCAAAAATTGAATTTCCATTTCGTATTCTCCGACATGAGCGGACCCCATCGCCAAGTCGTACCGGACTTTAAAGCGTGTATCGCTGATCGACAGCTCATGAGCTTTTGTCGTCAGCATAAAGGAACCTTGCTCATTCGTTAAGTTTCCCGTTTGCTCTTTATGTAATAAAAACGGTAGCCGCATCTGCAGGCCGCCGCTTCTCATGATGACTGCTTCGTTTTCACTGATTTTCACCGTAGTCCGAATCGACAGTTCTTCCAACTGTTCTTCGTATTGCAAATAGCGCCGGTTATTTTTTACCGTCAGCGTTCCCTGCGACCACAATTCCATCTGCTGATCTTCCACGTCCGGCTGGCGGATGATCGTCGTGAGCTTAATTTTCACTGCTTTTTGCATGCCGCCGCCTCCTTTATGTAATAGCCTTTCCATTATAGCCCGATTTGATGTTCTATTTCAATCACGTTTGCCCTTCAGTTTTTAGGCCATGAAATAAAAAACCACTCGGATGAGTGGTTTTCAATCGGTGCTTCTCCGATCGGCTGCTGCGGATCATCGAATATAGGTTTTGACAAATGAAGGGCGCGGGAAAATGTTCGGCTTTTTGTCGATGCCTTCTGAAGTGCCGCGTTTCGCATGCGCATGGTTATAAGCCTGGGACTCTTGCCAATCGGTAAACGATTTTTCGTCTTTCCATAGGGTCAGGATGATGTACGTATCCGAATTGACGGGGCGCAAGACGCGGATGGCTGCGAAGCCCGGCTCTTTTTCCACCATGCCGGCCCGGTTTTGGAAGCGCGACTCAAACAGCTCACGTCCTTCTTCCGTCACCGGAATGTTGTTGAATACTGCGTAAAAGCCGTCGTTGATGTCGCCGACGGCGTTCAATACTTGGTAGGCTTCAAACCCCTGCGGAGCCGCTCCGCCTTCTGATTCAAAAAGTACGGTCGATTCTTCGCCGTCCACCAAATAAATCAGCCGCGCATTTGGCGTCGCTGCGAGAAGCGCTACGCCTTGGTCGCGCTGGCCTGTCCATTTATACAATTCCATTGTCAGCACCTCTTCCAGATTAATAGTCTTTTTTATCTTACCGTTTTTCAATGAAAGATTCTATTTTGGGAGGTTTGTGGCAGCTTTTTGTTGACTTACGAGTAGCCAGAGCGGTTTTACGAGCGAGCAAGCCGTTTTTACGAGCGACTTTCTTATTCTAATGAGCAACTTTCAGGATTTTACGAGCAACTAGAACTCTTTTATGATCAACTAAGCTTTTTCACAGAAAAAAACCGGCCTCGAAAATTCCAGGCCGGCTTGAATATTAGCGGATGGCATCAGCCGCTTCCACTTTTCTTATTGTCCAGCTTCGGCGGCTAGCTCCTCCGCTTTTCTTACTGTCTAGCTCCAGCACCTAGTCCCTCGAGTCGCTTCGGCCTTCCTGCAAATGGCAAAGGACGCCATTTTCTGTAAGTCCTCCAGCGCTTATCGGGACTGGACAGGTGTTTCCGCTTTTCTTATTTAATCCACCCAAGAATCATTTCACGGATGAGTTTGCTTGCGGTGTTGGCTGTCTGGTCGGAATGGTCATAGACCGGTGCCAGTTCTACAAGGTCAAATCCGACAACGTTCACGCCGGACGCTGCAATGGCGTGGATCGATGCCAATAGTTCGCGTGACGTGATGCCGCCTGCGTCGACTGTTCCAGTGCCTGGCGCATGCGCCGGGTCCAAGACGTCCATATCGATCGTGACATAGACATTGCGGCCTTCAAGCGTCGGCAGAACTTCTTTCAACGGCTCGAGCACTTCGAATTTAGAGATGTGCATGCCGTTTTCTTTTGCCCATTGGAATTCTTCTTTCATGCCGGAACGGATGCCAAACGAGTAGACATTTGTCGGTCCGATATGGTCCGCGATTTTACGGATCGGCGTGGAATGCGAATATTCTTCGCCCTCGTAGTTTTCGCGAAGATCGGTATGGGCATCAAAATGGATGATCGCCAAATCGTCGTATTTGCTCGCAACGGCTTTCATGACCGGCAGGGACACCAAGTGCTCGCCGCCCATGCCCATTGGGATTTTATTGTCCGCTAAAAGTGTGTGGACATACGTCTCGATTTCAAGCAGCGATTTTTCCGGGTTGCCGAACGGCAACGGAATGTCGCCTGCGTCGAAGAATTTTACATCTTCCAGTTCGCGGTCAAGGTAAGGGCTGTATTCTTCCAGGCCGATTGACACTTCCCGGATTTTATTCGGGCCGAAACGGGAGCCTGGACGGTAGCTGACGGTCCAGTCCATCGGCATGCCGTAAAGGACTGCTTTCGATTCTTCGTAGTTCGGATGGCTTTTGATGAATACTTTTCCTGAATACGTTTCGTCAAAGCGCATCTTATTCGCCTGCCAGATCTTTTACGAATTTCGGCAATACGAATGCCGCATTGTGCAATTCTTTTGTGTAGTACTTCGTTTCGATGTCGTGGAAACGCTCAGCCGGTACTTCCAGCGGGTTGTATTTTTTCGAACCGATCGTGAAAGCCCAAAGGCCTGACGGGTAAGTCGGGATGTTCGCCAAGTACAATTTTGTGATCGGGAAGATTTCCTTCACGTCTTTTTGCACTTGCTCGATCAAATCGGCTTTGAACCACGGGTTGTCTGATTGCGCGACGAAAATGCCGTCTTCTTTCAAAGCTTTTGAAATTCCTGCGTAGAAGCCTTTCGTGAACAAGTTCACTGCCGGGCCAACCGGTTCCGTGGAATCCACCATGATGACGTCGTACTTGTTTTCAGATTCTGCGATGTGCATGAAGCCGTCGCCGACGATTACGTCAACGCGTGCATCTTCAAGGCCTGAAGCGATTGAAGGCAAGAATTTTTTCGAGTACTCGATCACTTTGCCGTCAATGTCGACAAGCGTCGCTTTTTTCACAGATGGGTGCTTGAGCACTTCGCGGATAACGCCGCCGTCGCCGCCCCCGACAACCAGAACGTTCTCCGGGTTTGGATGAGTGAACAATGGAACGTGCGCCACCATTTCGTGGTAAACGAATTCGTCTTTTTCAGACGTCATGACCATGCCGTCTAGGAATAGCATATTGCCCCATTCAGCCGTTTCTGCCATCTCCAAGTATTGGAAATCCGTTTGCTCGGTGTGAAGCGTTTTATTGATTTTCATCGTAATCCCGAAGTTCTTGGTTTGTTTTTCTGTATACCAAATTCCTGCCATCTATAATCAAACTCCTTTTCAGTCAAATTAAAACTACTTAAAAAAGTATAATTCTTTTCAACAAAAGTGCAATAAGTTTTTGTCCCGCTTTAACGATCCGTATAACTTCCGCTTTTCCGAGCGGAAGATTACGGTCCTTAAAAGCCCGACTGGATCAACTAACAATCAGGGAGGCAAGGGCCCCCTGATTGAGTTTCTCTTTGCACTGTCCTCTTTACCCGCTGCGCTTGCCAATATGCGCAAAATAAAAAGGTTTTCTGCGGAGAGAATGTATCTCTTCACAGAAAACCTTTTTAAGCCTGATGGCACGGAGAAAGAGACATGAGGCATTGGGCTTGGGTTTGTCGCAATGGCTCACGGCACTTGTCCGCTTCACAGGTGTCCTAGCTTTCTATTTAAAAGCTGTAACTATAGTTTACTGCGTTTATTGGCCGACTTCAACCGCCGAACAGAAGCAATCCAAAATGTCACAATTCGTACATTAAATTGGTTTTTTTATACAGTTAGCTCTTGACGAAGCTTCGGTTCACTGCGTTCCCACATTTCAGCGTTGTGCGTTTTCAAGTACTCCGCCAATACCTGCTTCGAAGAATCGTCCATGTGGTCAACGATAATTTTGCGTTTCATCGATTTGTCCATCAAGTTGACATGCTCCGCCAAAATCTTGTAGCCGCGCCGTTTCTCCCGGTTCACGACCATTTCGCAAGCCGTGACGCCGGCATAATAAGGTCCGGCCGGGTTGAAATCGATGGTGATCCAGACCAGCCAATACGGTTTGCCGCCCGCTGAATCTTCGCGGTTCGTCGTAAACTTGATGCCCTTCTCGACTTGGCTGCGCGCATGCATGGCACCGATGTCAATAAATGCCGATTGGTCTTCAATATCAATGAAAAGCGGAGATACGTTTTCAAGCGATAAGGAACCGATGCCGTAGCCTTTGTGGCCGTCTGTCGGGTCGTTTTTTATAATGGTGAATCCTACTTTTTGTTTTGGTTTTTCTTCATTAGCCATGTGTACATTCCCTCCGTTCTGATATGATTGAGATATCTTCATCAAGGCTTGTATTTATTGTTAAGGATATTCCGCAATCAATTTTAACCAAGCCTAATTTAAAAAAGGAGCTGTATCTATTATGCCATACGTAACTGTCAAAATGCTCGAAGGGCGCACAGAAGATCAGAAACGCGCTTTAGTTGAAAAAGTCAGCGCTGTTGTTTCCGAAACAACTGGAGCACCGATCGAAAACGTCACAGTCTTTATCGAAGATATGAAAAAAACCGATTACGGCGTTAAAGGAAAACTTTTTTCGGATATCCAATAAAACATCCTTTTGTAAACAAAAACTCCCGTCAAGGGAGTTTTTTCATTTGGCTCAATTCGTCGATAAAACCGAACGCCTCTTCAATTTCTTCTGCCGTGAAATGCAGCTTCGCTTTGACGACATGCAGTTTCTCGATTTGTTCCGTGCGCTCCAACTGGTCGAAGTACAAAAGCGTCGACGTCAACTCCAAAAAGCGGCTGCTTTTTTCATTCAGCTTTGCAGCGATTTGCGGGTTGTCGATTACCGATTCTTTCAAGGTGCCGCGGAAGTCTTTCCCTTCCTGGGTCACATTGTATTTATAGCGGACATACGATCCTTTGTCTTCGAGTTCCTCGGACAAAAATCCCATATCGCACAATTCCTCAATGCGGGCCGTCAATTCTTCCGAATACGGGCCGTAGATGTGGAATTCGTATTTTTCCTGAAACGGCACACCCATCTTCTTTAAGATAAAAATCATTTTCTGCAATTTCTTCCGTCCGGTAATCCCGTTCGCCGTGGCAATAAAATCCACGATTTTTGCGTGTTCCTGCAGCAACTAGACCCCTCCTTTTCTAAGCAATTCCAATATCTTCTGTTTGGATGCTTTCTTTTTGCCATCTATTAATAATTCCGCGGGGAAATACAATTTGTAATCGGTTCTTCGTTTGCCTGAAATCGCATCCACGATTTGCGACTGCCGGGACAATTCTTTGATTTCCCCTGAAGGCATCAGCAAATGTATCGGCAAACGTTCTTCTTCCTCGCCAGGGCGATAGAAATCGTACGGCAAATCGGACGTCGAGTCGTCGATCAAATAATATTCCGGATCGATGCCCGCTTCCCGGAACAGCTGGGCTAGTTCCCCAAGTTTCCGGTAATCCTTGCCGGGGTCAAAATCGACATACTGGAACAGCCGGCGATTGACAAAGCGGTCGCTCAAATCCGACAGAATCGGATCGCGTTCCGTCATCCACAGCTGGAAATAGGTCATCAATACGCCTTCATCAAGCGCCAAATAATCCTTCAACGTGAACGAGCGGTCGAAAAACGCCATGAAATGAGTGGGCGGCTGTTTGAATTTATAGCCGTTTTCACTCAGTTCCTTTGCCCGCTGCAAGATTTTCCGCAAGATGACTTCCGCGCTCCGGGCGACCGGATGGAAATACACTTGCCAGTACATCTGGTAGCGGCTCATGATGTAATCTTCGACGGCGTGCATGCCGCTGGATTTGATGACCACCTGGTCGTCCACCGGGCGCATGACGCGGAGAATCCGCTCCATGTCAAAATGCCCGTACGAAACCCCGGTATAGTAAGCATCCCGCTGCAGGTAATCCATGCGGTCTGCATCGATCTGGCTCGATATTAAGGAAACAACCTGTTTGTTGGCATAGGTTTTGGCAATGACTTCTGCCACTTTTTTCGGAAACTCCTCGCCGACTTTCAGCAAGATTTGATTGACCTCGGTATCGCCAAGCAAGATTTCCCGGGTGAATTCCTCATGATCGACATGGAACACTTTTTCGAACGAATGCGAAAAAGGGCCATGGCCCAGATCGTGAAGAAGCGCAGCGCATAACACGACGAGCCGTTCGTCTTCATCCCATTCCGGACGGCCATGGAAAATATCATCTGAAATTCTTCGGACGATTTCGTAAACCCCCAGCGAATGGCTAAAGCGGCTGTGTTCGGCTCCGTGGAATACCAAATAGGAGGTGCCAAGCTGCTTGATGCGCCGAAGACGCTGGAATTCACGGGAATTTACCAGGTCCCAAATCACTTGGTCGCGCACGTGTATGTATCGGTGAACCGGATCTTTGAAAACTTTTTCTTCAGCTAATTTTTGTGTTGCATAGCTCACAGGCGCACCTCCATTTTTTCTGCGTAACAAGTATTCTACACCTTCCGGAACCTCTCATTCAAGAGGTCCCCGGAAGCATTTTCTGGTTGCGTTCAACGACGCGGTTCAGGTAAAAAGCGTAAAGCTCCGTCTCCTCAGCGGTGAGCGGCTGTGGAATCGGTGCGCCAATCAATTCGTACAAATTCAGCACAACTTCCGGGACCGTGATTTCTTTGCCGAGCAATTCGCTGAGCGACGCCATCACTTCCGGTTTTATTTCCGGATAGGCGAATTTCGTTTCTTCTCCGCCGATTCCTTTTTCGTAGAAATTGCGGATCAATTCCGCCCGTTCCTCGCCGGAGCCTTCGACGCACAGGTACACCTGAACTGCAATGCCTTTGCGGATGCGGCGCTGGGAAATGCCGGCGAATTTTTTCCCGCCGATGCTTAAGTCGTAGGAACCCGGGCAATAAGAGCCGACGATTTCATAGGCATCAATCGGCGCTTCCGGGAACAGCGCCTGCACCAGTTCCAGCATCATGTCGTAGCCGGCCGGAATGTCGATGGCGCTTTCTTTTTCGGACACCACCAAGGAAATGTTCAGCACCCCGGCGTCCAGCACGACAGCGAGGCCGCCGGAATTCCGCACAATCGGGTGGTATCCTTGTGACTGTAGATATTCCATACCCGCTCCGACATGCGGCAAACGGTGGTCCTGGATGCCGAGCACGACCGTGTCGTCATGGACCCACGTCCGTACCGTCGCCGGACTTTTGCCGGACCCGACCAGTTCGCACAGCGTGTCATCCGCGGCGAACGATTCCAGGGCAGAACGGTTTTTTGCGCTCAAGGACTGGTCCCAGAAACGCCAAGTTGATTGTTGTGTAAATAAAGTCATGTTCACTTCTCCTCACGGGCATTTTGCGTACCTTTAGTTTACCCGACTCCCGCTCCCCTGAAAAGGCGCGGCAGCGGTGGCAAATTGGTGACAGCCATTTGTTTTGCAGGAACTTGCAGGGCCAATGTGATAAACTGATTCTGTGAGATTCAGATCAAAGGAGTGTTTGAATAATGAATGAAGCTGCAATTACATTAGACGGCTGGTACGTCCTGCATGATTTCCGGTCCATGGACTGGGTATCGTGGAAAATGCTGACGGATGAAGAACGCCAATTCGCGATCGACGAATTCCAGGCATTTATGGACCGAGTGAACCAAGCTGATGAAAATAAAACAGGTGCACACGCATTGTACTCAATCGTAGGCCAAAAAGCCGACTTGATGCTGATGTTACTTCGCGAAACGATGGACGAATTGCGTGAGCTTGAAACGGAATACAATAAGCTGACATTGATCGCTTATACGGTTCCTACGTATTCGTATGTATCGGTTGTCGAACTTTCCAACTACCTGGCTGGAAAATCAGACGAAGATCCATACCAGAACCCGCATGTCCGCGCGCGCCTGTATCCTGAACTTCAGCGTTCGCAGTACATCTGCTTCTACCCGATGGACAAACGCCGCGAAGGCGACGACAACTGGTACATGCTGCCAATGGACACACGCAAAGAATTGATGCTGTCCCACGGCAAAATCGGCCGCAGCTACGCCGGCAAAGTAAAACAGATCATTTCCGGTTCTGTCGGCTTTGACGACTACGAATGGGGCGTTACTTTGTTCGCAGACGACGTTCTCCAATTCAAAAAATTGATCTACGAAATGCGCTTTGACGAAGTCAGCGCACGCTATGCAGAATTCGGTTCGTTCTACGTCGGCACACGCCTGGACGCAGAACGCACAGCGAAATTCTTGGAAGTGTAACTTACAAAAACCGCCCTCGGGCGTTTTTTTTCATTTATAGGCGGGTTTATTTTTTGGAGCGGTCAGTTTAATGTCCGCTTAAGGACAAATACTGTCCGAGAGGAGTGAAAGACTGTCCGGGACGCAACATTTCGGCCGCTTGCTGACTTTTTAATTAGTAAACGCACCTCAACCTTGATTTTTCAGAATTCCGCCACGATTGCTCTTTCTCCCTCCTCCTTTTAAACGATATAATAAAAGAAAAACGGGGTGTTTGTATGTTCGTGATGCGCCAGACAAACTATGCTAAATGGGCTCTTGCTCTGCTGCTGCTTGTACTCACCAACAATTTTCTGTTGTACCGCTCGCCGCTTTCCTCACTGGTGATTCCGGAAGACACATTCTGGGTAGTCACCGGTTCACTCGTCGACTTCGCTTTTGTGGCACCGCTTTTAATGCTCGCTGCTTTCCGCTTGTCGATTAAACATTTTCTCACACTGGTTGCCGGAGGCTTTGTGCTTGCCCGCTTCGTCATCCCTTCCCTTTACTTTGAACCGTTCACCACTTTGTTTTACATAGGCATCGGCTTGGAAGCCTTGGTTTTATTGGCCGAAATCGCTTTTCTTGTTCTGCTCCTTTATCATGCACCGGCCATTGTCCGTACAATTAAAAGCCAGCCGGAAAGCCCGCTGTTCGCTTTGCTGCCGACTGCTTACGCGCGAATGAAACCTAATCTGCTTGTTACCGTAATCTTATCCGAATCGCTCATTTTCTATTACGCGTTCTGTTCCTGGAAAAAGAAGCCGGCTGAAGGGCCGAATCTGATTTCGCTCCACAAAAATTCGAGCGCCATCGCATTTTACATCATGCTGATCCACGCGATCGGCATCGAAACCATCGGCATCCACTGGTGGCTGCATGATAAATCGCCCCTGCTCTCCATTGTCCTGCTGATCCTGAACGTCTATTCGGTCGTCTACTTCCTCGGTGAACTTCAGGCGATGCGATTGAACCCGCTGAAAGTAGACAACAGCAACCTGTACGTTTCGCTTGGGCTGAGCAAACGGATGGAAGTTGCGCTTGAGGCAATTAAAACCATTCAGTGGGGCGGAGCAGCAGACAAAGAAACGCTCACCTTCATCGCCCAGGACTTCGTGGAACCGGAACCGCAAGTCATTCTTGAATTCAAGGAACCACAAGAAGCGGTCCTCTTCTTCGGCCGCACAAAGCAGGTTTCCCGAATTGCCCTGACTGTCGATGATCCTGCCAAACTGAAAGCCCTGCTTGAACAATAATAAAATCTCCCTATTTCCCGGGAAATAAAAAAAGGCCTTCGCCGCAGCGAAGGCCTTTCATATTTTATAAAGCTTTTGAAGCTGCCACGATTAACATGATCCAGCCTGCGATAAAAGCCACTCCGCCGATCGGCGTGATGGCGCCCAATATTGAGATGCCCGTCAAACTTAATACATACAGGCTGCCTGAGAAAACAATGATTCCGGCAAGCATTAAGTAGCCCGCCCACGACAACGAGCCAAGTGCACCGATCAACGAAGAACTCATCAGAATGCCCACAACCATCAATCCGATTGCATGGAACATCTGGTACTGGACAGCCGTTTGCCAGGTGTCCAAATATTTATCTGCAACGCGCCCTTCAAGCAAATGCGCGCCAAAAGCGCCGAAAGCTACGGATAGCAGCGCATTGACTGCTCCGGCTATTAAGAAAAACTTCATTTTTATTCCTCTTTCCGATTAAAATTCAAACAGTGAATCACCGTTTGCGCCGTCTTCTTCCCGCAATTTGCTGGCAGAAGAAACTGGCTGTACCTGAGGGGAGGCGAGCGGAATAGCACGCGGTGCATCCATCGGCGATTGGTCATCTTCCAGTAAAAGATCACACAATGCCCGGACCGCTGCAATCGACTCGCGTACTTTTGCCGGATCGCCTTTACGCGCCTGTGCAGTATGCTTTTCGATTTCACGCAAAATGCGCTGTGCATCGATTGCCATGAAAATTCCCCCTTTCCGTTTACATTCTTCCCTATTTTAGCACGCTTGGAGCTGAGCGTCAGTCCAAACAGAAATCAATCGGCTCTTCTCCGCGCGCCTGTAACAGTTCGTTCACTTTTGAATACGGCTTGCTGCCGAAAAAGCCGCGGCTGGCGCTCAGCGGACTCGGATGAGCAGCTTCTATGATCGAATGGCGCTCCAAATCAATGAGTGGCTTTTTCTTTTGCGCCGGACGGCCCCATAACACAAAGATGACCGGTTTTCCGCGTTCCGACAATTTGCGGATCACTTCATCGGTGAATGTTTCCCAGCCTTGATTGCGATGGGAATTGGCTTCACCTGCTCGGACGGTCAAAACAGTGTTAAGCATCAGCACACCCTGGTCCGCCCATTTCGTCAAAGTTCCGTCTTTCGGTTTTTCACAGCCAATATCTTCTTTCAGTTCCTTGAACATATTGCGCAGGCTCGGCGGATGCGTGCTAAAATAGGGAAGAATGTAAACGGAAAGGGGGAATTTTCATGGCAA
>Ga0115848_100520_pt1 | contig 15272 bp, 12 predicted proteins | sample InSIn3gowninarea_FD_83862 | JGI IMG/M metagenome (GOLD analysis project Ga0115848, IMG submission 83862) | reverse complement strand
TAGATTCCGCTGAAGATGAGTTTGGGTTTTCGTGCTGTCCTAGTAATTGGTTTGAAAGGACTAATTCTTGACTATGCTGTATGGAAAATTGAAACTTTAGTCACTCAACGACCTAAAACTTTAACTTAGCTGGATATGAGTGACACCGAGAAGAATAACTGGAACCGCCGCAACTTTCTCAAGAAAGCGGGAGCAATGGCAGCTGGTATGGCGCTTTCCTCTTGTGCCATTACAGCTAATAAGTCTCCTGAGGGTTTATCGCAAGCTGCCTTGGCGGTGGAACAAGTGGTAGATCCTAACACTCTGGAAAAACCAAATTTAACTGTAGGATATGTGCCAGTAAATGACTGCGCCCCCTTTGCTGTTGCCTGGGAAAAAGGATTTTTTCGCAAGTATGGGCTTAACGTTAATCTCAGCCGTGAGGCAAGCTGGGGTACGTCTCGTGACGGAATTATTTTTGGTCGTCTTGATGCTTCTCCGGTAGTTTGTGGCGCGGTAACAAATGCCAGAACTGGTGCAGAAGGCGCACGTCACGCCCCGCTTTGTGCTGCGATGACGCTTCACCGTCACGGTAATGCTTTGACGATGAATAAAGCGATGTGGGAGTCGGGGTTGCGTCCTTGGCGAGAATATAATGGGGATCTAGAGGAATTCGGGCGTGATTTTAGGCGCTATTTTGACAACATACCGCCAGAGGAACGAGTCTGGGCTGTTGTACTCAGTTCGGCGATTTACGAATACTTTGTACGCTACTTATCTGCTGCTGCTGGAGTTGATCCTGAAGATGAATTTCGGGTCATTATTATTCCACCGCCTCAAATGTTGGTAAATATGCGGATTGGGGCGATGCAAGCGTATATGGTGGCAGAACCTTGGAATACACGGGCAATTAGCGGTAATGAAGGAATTGGCTTTACCTTCGCTCAGGGAAAAGAAATTTGGGAAGGACATCCGGATCGGCTTTTGGGCGTGATGGAGTCTTTTATTGATGAAAATCCTAAAACTTATCGTTCTTTAGTTAAAGCGATGATTGAAGCTTGTCAGTATTGCAGCAAACAGGAGAACCGAGAGGAGGTTGCTAAACTGATTTCAGATAAGTCGTTTACTGGTGCTAAACCAAATTTAACCAGAGCCGCAATTGTTGGTGAATACAATTATGGCGGTTTCGATGGCAAAAAACGAATTGTGCGATCGCCACTTGACACAACTATTTTCTTTGATCTGCCGCCTAATCTTGCCAGAATCCCAGGAGATCACTCAACTTTTATGTGGCAGTCGGAGAGTATCTGGTTAATGACTCAGGCTGCTCGTTGGGGGCAAACTCCAGAAATTCCGCAGAATGCCGAAGCATTAGCTCGTCTTGCCTGGAAAACTGACCTTTATCGTGAAATTGCAGCTGAAATGGGCATTGAGTGTCCCAAGGAAGATTACAAAATCGAACCTGCTGAAGTATTTATAGACAACAAGGCGTTTGATCCTAGCGATCCGGTAGGTTATCTCAAGAGCTTTGAAATTCGAGCTAATCGTCCTAAATCATATTTTATGTCTTAACTGGAGTGCGATCGCAATTCTTTTGTAACTACCTAATTTTTGTTTTTAGTTAACATAAATATAGCTGTTTTTATATTTAAAATTAACACTAAGTAAGAAAATTTTATGACTAAGTATACCTCGTTTTCAACTAATCATAATGAGATAAATGTTAGCCGTACTGGATTTCTTGAAATTGAAAATTTAGTAAAGTCTTATCCAACTGCTGATAGTGAATTTATTGTTTTAAATGGGGTCAACCTTACTATTAATGAAAACGAATATATTTCTGTAATTGGACACTCTGGATGTGGGAAATCAACACTACTAAAAATTGTGGCTGGTTTGGAAAAAGCAACCTCTGGTTCGGTGCGACTAGATGGAAGAGAAATTCGTAAGCCGGGATCTGAACGCATGATGGTGTTTCAGCATTACTCCTTACTACCTTGGCTCACAGTGCGTGAGAATATCCGGCTAGCTGTAGATGAAGTGCTGAAAAATGCAACTCGCGCCGAGAAAATTAGCATTGTTAATGAACACTTAGCAATGGTTAATTTAAACGCAGCAGCAGATAAGTATCCAGATGAAATTTCTGGGGGAATGAAACAACGAGTGGGAATTGCTAGAGCTTTGGCGATTCGCCCTAAAATGTTGCTGATGGATGAACCTTTTGGGGCGCTTGATGCCCTAACTCGTGGTAAGTTACAACGGCAGGTGCTTAATATTTGGGAAAACCATCGCCAAGCAGTAATGATGATTACCCATGATGTAGATGAAGCAATTTATATGTCCGATCGCATTGTATTAATGACGAATGGCCCATCTGCAACAATTGGGGAAATATTAGATGTACCATTTGAACATCCCCGCGATCGCGCTGCGATGCGAAACTCAAAAGAGTATTTTGAATTAAGGAACCATGCTTTAAATTTTCTTGACCATTATTTTACGCAAGATGAGTAGTGAATTTGTAAAGCTTAAATCTGCAATATTAATCAATTAAAGCTTCCACATTTTGTCGGAAGGCAATTAAGGCATGGTTAGACTTATACTGCTGATGGTGTAGCCGGATGCGCCGTGAGTTTTTAGCAGCTTCACAATGCGATCGCGCAGCACTGACTCACTAATGATAGTTAGTAGGATAGCAGGTTTTACCATAGTATCTTCAATAGACATAGGGAATTGCAATGGATTTTTATAGTATATGACGTTAGAAAGAGTCCATTCTGCTGATAGCGATTTTTAGGTGAGTACAACCACTAGCACTATTGTCATACCAGCAAGATCAAGCACCGTATAAGAAGCAAGGACAGCAATTATAGCTGAAACAAGAACGAGATCACGATTGTAAGTAGCAACCATAATTATTTAGCTGCAACACCAAGGTGTATAATTTTGCAGATAGTGTACGTAAATACATTAATAGCGCTTAAACTAAAAATATGGCGATTTGACAAGACCCAGGCTGAGATGATTATAAACTTTATCCAAGTGTTAGATATTCAACACTTTGGTAAATCTTCATTTTCACCTCAATAAAACGAGTTTATTTAATTGGTAAATTCCTGTTTGAATATTGTATAAATAAACCGCGTTATCTAGTTTAATTTACACTAAATAGTATCGTTATCAATTGAAGAATAGCTAAATGAAAAGTGTTTTAGTTGTTGAAGATTCTCAAACTGACCAACGTTTAATTGTAGCTTTATTACAACAAGTTGGTTTGAAAGTGAACGTAGCCGACTCAGCTGAATCTGCTTGGCTCTGGCTAACAGCAAATGGTCAACCTGACTTAATTGTCTTAGATATCGTTATGCCGGGTCTAAGCGGTTTAGATTTATGCAGACAGATCCGAGCCAATTCTCGCTTAGAAAATATACCTATAATTTTCTGCTCCTCAAAAGCGCAGCAATTCGATCAATTTTGGGCTTTACGTCAGGGAGGAAACGCATACATTACAAAACCTTTTGCTCCCCTTGATTTAGTTCAAACGGTTCGCAACCATCTTAATTAACTTACTGTCATTTTATGTAGAGTATTCATGTTAACTGACTATTTTCACGTACAGTTGCGGCAAGGAATGGAAGTCGTGCTGCCTTTGGATAGTGCAGTAGAGGTGATTACTCTAAATCAAAAGGAAATTTGTCCGATTCCTGGAGTATCTCCTGCTTTACTCGGAGTAGTAAATCAACGTGGCAAGTTGCTATGGGTGCTTCAGTTAAGTAATTTTCTAGGGTTAGCTAAGTCCCCTAAGCAACGCTTACAAGATAATTTGATTTTATTAGTTGTTACTACTGAGTCTGCAAATTCTTCAGCTATCGGACGTGAGTGTCAACTTGCCTGTGTAGTATCGGCTCTTAAGGGAATTGTTACTCTAAACTCAATCAAAATTAAACCAGTGTCTGCAAGACTGGCTCCAAACCTTGGCTCATTTTTATCTGGTGTAACTGAAATTGAACAGTCAGTAGTTGGTGTCCTCAACGTCAATACAGTTTTAAGTGCTATATCCGTTTACACTAATTCTTCAGTATCTATATGACAGCAACCAGCAAAGATTACCCAAATACTTCTACTTCTATTTCTCAAAATATTGAGGCGCTTGCAGCTGAAGTTGAACTCAATCCTACAGATTTGGTAGCTAAAATTACCCTCGCCAATGCTCTAGAACAGGTAGGAGAGATTGAAAAGGCAGTAGATGTTTACCAAGAAGTAATTGCCCTAGATGAAAACGGAATTTATGGTTCTGTTTCCCGAAAGGCGCTTGAAGCTATGGAGGCTTCTCAGCTTTCGCCTAAATCCACGCGCAGTACTAACAACGGTAGTTATAGAAATAGTGACGATGCTCAAGTTTCCTGGGAAAAGCATCAGCGACAGGAGACAACCGAAGGCTCTTCCCTACTTCAACGCCTCCGTCAAGGCTGGGAAAACTTAAACATTCAAACTAAGCTGACTATTCTCCTAGTGGCTAGCGCTGCCCTGCCTGTGATCGCAGTAACCCAAGGGCTAACTACAATTAATAAAGAGCGTTTGTTGCGTGAGTTAAACGCATCTCTGCAACAGCAAGGCAAGACTTTTGCAGAAGAGTATGTTCTCTGGACACAGGTAGACAGTCAAACACAAGCAGAAAATCTAGCTCAAGTGGTGGAAGCTACAAAGATTGATTTAAGTAACTCTGCTGAAGTATCGGCTCGTAGCGGCTTTCTGCAAAATTTCCTCAAAATTGAAAACGGTTCAGACCCTGAAATTAACAAAAACTTTAAAATTTTTACTGATGCCCAGGGTAGGACAGTTGCTCAGAACATTCAAATTCTAGAGCAAAATTCTGATTCTAACCCACTGCAAGCATCAAATAATCAGCCAAAATACCGCCCAGTGTCTCTGCCAGTAGGAATTTATTTGGGAGATATTCCTATTGTAAAAAATGCACTGAGAACTGAACGCCCATTATCTGGGATGGAGTTGCTCAGAAGAGAACCACTGCAACGTTTAGGGCTAGAGAAACAAGCTGATGTTAATTTGAGACAACCTGGGCAAAATCGTGAATCAACAGTTCCTTCTGCCCAAGGAACTAATGACCTTGACCAAGGCATAGCAGGCTTGACCAGCATAGCTATTTATCCGATCAAACTAAACAACAAATTAGTCGGAACTGTGATTGTAGGAGCGCTCCTCAATCGTAACTATGGGTTAGTCGATAAATTTTCGCAAAAATATAACGTGCCTGTTGCTACTATTTTTGCTCAGGACTGGCGAGTGAGTACAAATATTGCTAATAGCGATGGTGGAACGCGGGCAATTGGAACCCAGGCTCCGCGTGAAGTGGCAGCAAATGTACTCAATCAGGAAAAAGACTTTAGTGGTGAGATAAATATTCTTGGCAACGAGTATTTAACCTTTTATACACCTTTATACGACCATCAAAAGGATCTCAACTCAACTGGAGCGAAGCCTGTAGGAATGGCTTTTATTGGTGAGCCTTTGGAGCAAGTAGAGAGTAATTTAATTAACCAGCAACTCATTGGGTATGGGATTGGGGGAGGCTTGTTGCTATTAGCTGGTCTAATAGCTATTCCGATCGCTAGCTCTTTTTCTCGTCCACTGCGGCGTTTATCTAATTTTGCCCAGCAGGTAGAAACTGGGAAACTGGGGGTAAGGCTGGAGTCTACACAGCGTCAAGACGAAATTGGCATTCTTAGTCGACAATTGAATGCAATGACGGCAGGACTGGAAGCAAACTTGGAGGCGGTTCGCCAACAAGAAGAGCTACAGCGTCAAGAGAAAGAACGTTTGCAGCAAGGAATGATTGATTTGTTGCTTGACATCGAAGGAGCGCAACAAGGCGATCTCACAGTCAGGGCTAAGGTGAAGGAATCGGAAATGGGCTCAATTGCTGATGCCTTTAATACTGTGATTTCTAGCTTGCGTCAGATTGTTATCCAAGTACAAACTGCTGCTAACGTTGTCCAAGAGTCTGCTTTTGAAAATGAAGGTTCTGTGCAGAAATTCTCAGACGAGGCAAAAAATCAAGCTAAAGTTTTGGCTCAAACTCAGACTTCTGTAGCAGAAATAAGCGAGTCAATTCAGTCTGTAGCTTCAAAAACCCAAGAAGCCGCCGCGATCGCCCGTCAAGGTTTAGTCGCTGCCCAAGATGGCGATCAAACTATGGATCAAACTGTTGGCAGTATTGAGATGCTCCGCACCAGTGTTGCTGAAACTACCAAAAAGGCGAAACGTCTAGCTGAATCTTCTCAGGAAATCTCCCGAATTGTGAGCATTATTTCAGGAATTTCGGAAAAAACAAATCTTCTAGCCTTCAATGCTTCAATTGAAGCCGCTCGTGCTGGAGAACACGGACAAGGCTTCCGCGTAGTTGCCGATGAAGTGCGGCGTTTGGCTGAAAAAGTTACAGACTCTACTAAAGAAATTGAGCAACTAATTAATACAATTCAACAAGAAACTACTGATGTACTCCAAACGATGGAAGGTAGCACCATGCAGGTAGTAACTGGAACCCAACAGGTAGTAAAAACTAAAAATACACTGCAAGGACTAGCTGAGATTAGCCAAAAAATTGACTCTCTGCTGCAATCTATTTCAACAAGTACGGTTTCCCAAGCTGAAACTTCTACAACAATTAACCAAACAATTCAAGGAGTTGCCGCGATCGCTAAGACAACTTCTGTTGAATCACAAGCAGTTTTGTCTTCCCTTAAGCAGTTGGTTGAAGTTGCGGAAGAATTACAAAGTTCTGTGTCTCGATTCCAGGTAGAAAAATAATATGGTGCTGGACGCTGCAAGCTTAGAGACAATTATTCAAGAAATACGCACTTGCTTCTTATACGAAGATGCCCCAGACCATTTAGCTGTTTTAGAGCAGGGGCTTCGGCAATTACGAAGTAATAGTGTTCATTCCCAAGCTGAATACGACGCTTTAATGCGAGCAGCACATTCGCTCAAAGGTAGCTCTGGTCTGGCTCAATTGTCAACTCTAAGCCGTCTGGCACACAAGCTAGAAGATTTACTTGAGGCACTGCATCAGGGGCACGTGCAACAACGAGAGACTGCTTATGAACTTTTATCTGCTAGTGTTGAGCAAATTAGCAGTTTAATCGCCCACGCTACAAGTGGGAATGCAGGTACTGTAATAGTAGAAACAAGTCTGTTAAGTGCGATCGCGGCTTTAGAGGATTTTCTTGAAGGATTGCCGCAGACTAAGCAATCGGACTTGGAGGAAGCTGGAAATAATTTACTCGCTACTCCAGAAGCGGATTTTCTCAAAATAGCTTTAGAAGTTGATTTAGAAAACTCTCTCCAAAAAATTGAGCGGTTACTCCACGATGAAAACACATTATTTGACCCAGTAGAACTAAATCAGGCACTTACAGCACTTGTAGGAGAATGCACTCTTCTCGGACAAGCTCTCAACTTAAATTGGTTAACTGACATAGGTCAAGAAGTCAGAGACGCGATCGCTCAACCAAATCCACAGCTAGAGGCGATCGCTGAAACTGCAATTAGTGAGCTTCGCCAACTGAGATTACAAGTTCTAACCCAGGCTCCCCAATTTTGGGATACTTCTGCTCATCTCAATTTTGTACAACAGTCTCCTATTACTCCCACTCCAGAGGCAAGTAAAGCAGCTTCCCAAATAATTCCAGTTTCCCAAAATCCGCAGTTGAATTTGCGGATTCCAGTTTCAAAACTGGATCGGATGAACAACACCATAGGCGAATTGTTTATTAGTTACGAACGCCTTTCCCTTTATCAAGAACAACTACATCAAGTTGATCTAACTCTCAAAAAACGTGCTGCTCAACTCAATCCAATCGGTGAGCAAGTACAAAACTTTTACGATCAGCTAGCAACACAAGAAGGTACAAAGTACAACAAAGAATCTAACTCCTCGCCTTCTGGGGAATTCGATCCCCTGGAATTTGATCAGTACGCCAACCTACACAACACACTTCAAGATTTGCAAGAATTAATGGTGCAAGTGCAGGAAGCTAGAGCCGATGTTGGACTAATTACCTCTGAATTTCGGGAAGCACTTGTGCAATTACGCCAGCAATTGAATGGTCTGCATGGTGACTTGACTCAATCGCGTTTAGTCCCGTTCGGCTTTTTGACTGAACAGTTTGTTGCACTCCTGCAAACATTGGACGAGCAATATCACAAGTCTGCTCAGTTAATAGTTATTGGCAAAGAAACACTGATCGATCAGGTAATTTTAGAACAATTAAAAATTCCTTTAACTCATTTAATTCGTAATGCCTTTGATCATGGAATTGAAACTTCAAAAGAACGGCTAGCGCTGCATAAATCAATCGCTGCCCAAATCGTTTTATCTGCTGGTGTTGAAGGTAATCAAATTACGATCGCAATTGAAGATGATGGTCGCGGTATTGATATACAGGCAGTTTACCAACGAGCTATTGAGCTAGGCTTATGTAGTGATTCAGTGCTAACTAAACAAGTTCTAGAATTTCTGTTTATACCTGGCTTTTCTACTGCTGCAACAGTCACTAATCTTTCTGGTCGAGGTGTAGGTCTAGATATTATCAAACGTCAAGTAGAGCGACTGCGAGGCTCGGTAGAAGTCGAAAGTAAATTAGGACAAGGGACAAAATTCACAATTAATATTCCCTTAACTCTAAATATTCTGCCTTTATTACTATGCAGTTGTCAGCAACAGAGCTTTGCTATTCCTTCAAATAAAGTAATAGAAATTATCTCTTTAAAGACCAATGATTCTATCAATACAACTGGTACAATTAGTTGGCGCGATCGCCCGTTGCCTCTATACCCTCTAATCCAATTACTCCCGTATACACAGCAAGCAATATTAGCGCCATCTGATCAATTTAACCACCAGCTAGGTATTGTCGTTAACGTTAATGGTGAATTTGTCGCGATCGCTGTAGACTCGCTTTTAGGCGAACGTGAGTTAGTCCTGAAAGCCTTTGACCCAATAGTCAAAGTGCCGCCCTACATTTCAGGTTGTACAGTATTAGGTACAGGTGAAGTTGTGCCAGTGCTATCCCCAGATCACTTGGGCGAGTTAATAGCGACAAAAGCCAATCAACCTCTATCTGCGTCACCTATCTCTACTTCTTATATTGATAGCACCGCAACGATTTTGATTGTGGACGATTCGATTACATTTCGCAAAGCTTTAGAGCATATTCTGACTCAATCTGGTTATCAAGTGGTGCAATGTCGCAACGGTAAAGAAGCTCTTGAAAAGTTAAATCAACCGAGTGAGCAATTTGATTTAGTGATTTCTGATATTGAAATGCCGCGTTTAGATGGTTTTGGCTTACTCGGAGAAATTCGCGCTCGTCCTCAGTGGGATAACCTCGCAGTTGTGATGTTGACTTCGCGAGAAAATGATCGTTATCGGCAAAAAGCAATGAATTTAGGGGCGACAGCTTATTTTACTAAGCCTTTTCGTCCTGGAGAGTTGCTCAATGCTATCGCTGCACTGTTAACATGATGGGCATTCAATTTGACTAAAGTTCGCTCAATGATTCGCATCTTACTGATAGACGATCAACTTATTATTCGTCAAGGATTGAAGGCTTTGCTAGAGCTAGAGCCGGATTTGGAGGTAGTAGGAAGCGGTGATAACGGACAAGTAGCCATAGAGCAAGTCGAAGCTTTACATCCTGATGTCGTATTACTTGATATTCGGATGCCAGGCATGGATGGAGTAGCCGCTACACGAATTATCTGTCAGCGCTTTCCAGAAACAAAAGTATTAGTTCTAAGTGGTTATGACGATGAAGCGTACCTAGCTGATGCTTTGCAAGCGGGAGCAAGAGGTTATCTGCTCAAGGATACTCCTGCTGAAGAACTGGCTGCGGCAATTCGCTCTGTGCATAAAGGGTATGCTCAAATTGGCCCAGGGCTGTTTGACAAAATTCCTTTCACTCAGGCACTAAATCTTAATTCTGACCAAGCCTTGCCTCAATTAACTGCGCTTCCAGCAAAAGATGTAGAGCTACTACCCCACTCACAAAGCTTCGATCCGAAAGCGCTAGCAGAAGTTGTGCGCCTTGCTGTTGAACAGGGTTCAGTAGTAGAACTGTTTACTCAAGTTAATAATCAGCTGAAGCGTGACCCTAATAATTTAGCAGCACTATACCTAGCTGGGGTACTTTCTCATCGAGGTCAAGGACACAAAATGCTAGCCCTCCATTATCTCAAATTAGGGTTTCAAGAAGGGATAATACAGAAATTGTCTGTTGAGGGACTTTTGCTGTTTTATCAAGAAGGTGTGTTCGTGCAACCTGAAGAAGCCTTTAGTTGGCTTACTCAAGTTGATGCACCTTGGAATAACGAGGAAGGTTTGTCATTTCTACTTCAAGAAGCCGAGCAAATGTTTGGCTCAGATTCCACTCAATACCGCGCTCTCGTTGTAGTATGGCAGACTAGAGCTATCCGGGCATTGAGCAACAGTTATGCTTCTCTAGAACCGATGCTTGAAGTTATCCAGCAAGGTTTTGAGCAGTTTGATAAACTACTAAATATTTAAAGTATAAAAATATCATGCCTAAGTCTTTATATGACATAGATTATATTGAGCAAGAACTAGCAGAACTCCGAAATCAGCTTAACCAGACGTTCAAGGTTGTAGACGGTTTAGCTAAAATTCAGACACATTTTGAGGATTTTGGACAAAGATATCAACAACTTGACGTAATAGCTAATCAAGAAGAAATAGCCGAACTCCAAGCACATTTTAATGCTCGCTGCGCTCAACTCGAAAAATTGATTGAGTCTAAATGGATAGAGATTAAGAAAGAAATTTTTAATCTTAAGAATGAGCTTAGTAATACAGATTTCAATATTAGTGCTGAAGTTATTAAACAGGTTAACGAACTTAAGGAAGAAGTTGAGGATTTCAAAGCACTTCAGGCTCCCTTAAATGAAATTGAAGACAAATTGAGAATAGAACTCCAAACTTCTATTGACCAACTAAGTGCAGCTGGACTTAATAACCAAAATTTAGAAAAACAGGAAAGCCTAGAACATCAATTACAGACAGCAAAATCCTTTCTTAAGGATCTAGAAAGACAAGTACAAAAATTGGAACGACAGCTACGCAGCTTAGAAAAACAGCTGCGTGTAATGAGTAAATGGGTAATTATTGCTGTCGTAACAACAGTTGTATCTCTAAGCTTGGCTTTAGGTCTAGCGGCTATAAGGATTTTGTAGACTCAAAAAAGAGGTAAATTCAATCGTTAGATAGATCAGTGATTGATGTCACAATTAGGTTATGGACTGGAAAGAAATCTCTGATAACTGGGTCTTGATTCCCCAACACCCGAAGGGAATTGTACATTTTCTGGGGGGAGCTTTTGTTGCGGCAGCACCTCAAGTAACTTACCGTTGGTTATTAGAACAAATAGCCGCTCGCGGATATGCTGTTGTTGCTACACCATTTGTTAACACTTTAGATCATGCGGCGATCGCTGACTCTGTGTTACGCAGCTTTGAAAGTGCGATCGCTGAATTACAAGCAAAAGGGTTGTTACACAAGCGCTATCTACCAATCTACGGACTAGGACACAGCATGGGCTGTAAACTACATTTATTGATCGGTAGCCTGTTTACTGTAGAACGCGCAGGTAATATTCTAATTTCTTTTAATAACTATGCCGCACGAGACGCTATACCTCTAGTACAGCAGTTTAACCCTGCTTTTGCGATTGAGTTTACCCCGTCTCCGCTAGAAACAAGTACACTTGTGCGATCGCGCTACAACGTCCGCCGCAACCTGATCGTCAAATTTACTAACGACACTATCGATCAATCTGCCGTTTTAACCGAATTGTTGCAACTCCGCTTCCCTAATATGGTGACAGCAAAGACGCTGAACGGAACCCACACAACACCTTTGGGTCAAGATATTAGATGGCAAGCTGGCTCGACATTTACACCGTTTGATGCCTTTGGTCAGTGGTTCAAGCAAGAAGTTTACCGCGATTTAAATCAACTTAAAAGCACTATTCTTTTATGGTTAAATCCGCTTTCAGGGTTCTAAAGTAGGGGACAGGGAAGAGGACAAGGGGACACGGGATCAGGGAATATTGGTTTATATCTTCACTTGATGAGGAGATAAGTTAATACTAGGGAATGTTGCAACTCCTACTATAAGGTAGGTAGCGTTCCCTCCTAAATTCTGTTTATTCTTTGATTTGTCGTCTCTTTAAACTCATGTTTCAAATTCTAATTATTGACGATGACCGCATAGTGCAGTTAACGCTCACAAGAATACTCGAAAAACAGGGTTATGAGGTACTCACAGCTAGCAATGGTGAGGAAGGAATAGCACAAGCACAACAATGTCGTCCCGCACTGATAATTTGCGATTGGCTAATGCCTCGGTTAAATGGATTAGAAGTTTGTCGTCAGATTAAATCAGATTTGACTTTATCTACGACATTTTTTATTTTGCTAACTTCTTTAGGATCAGTAGATGATTGTGTCAAGGGTCTAGACACTGGCGCGGATGATTTTATAGTTAAACCTATTGAACACAATGAATTAATTGCAAGGGTAAAAGCAGGATTACGTTGGCATCAATTGAGCCGTGATTTGCAAACCCAAAAGCAAATATTAGAGACGGAACTTGCAGAAGCAGCTGAGTATGTGCGATCGCTTCTTCCCCTCCCGATGATTGAACCCCTCAGTATCAATTCACGCTTCATCCCCTCACAGCGACTCGGAGGCGATTGTTTCGATTACTACTGGCTCGATCCGGATTATTTAGCTATCTATCTGCTTGATACAGCTGGACATGGTTTAGGTGCAGCACTTCCCTCTGTTTCCGTCTTAAATCTACTTCGCTCTCGTGCTATTCCTAATCTTAATTATTATCAACCTAGTGATGTTTTAAGCGCCTTAAACAACACATTTCAAATGACTTACCAAAATACTAAATATTTTACGATTTGGTACGGAGTCTACAACTGCGTCAATCGCCAATTAATTTACGCAAGCGCTGGACACCCTCCGGCTATTTTACTAGCCAAGAAAGATATTATTCAAATAAAACAATTAGAGACATCTGGGATACCTGTGGGGATGTTCCCAGATGCAGAATATATTAATAATTTCTGTAATATTGAAGAATTTAGTAGTCTTTATATTTTTAGTGACGGAGCTTATGAAATTCATCTGCCAAACGGCACAATTTGGCATATTGAGGCTTTTATTGAGCTACTTAAAGATTGCCATAATTTTCAAAAATGTAATCTTGACAAAATATTGAATTACTTATTAGCTTTAAATTATAAAGACACTTTTGATGACGATTTATCTATTCTTCAAATTAATTTTAATTAAAATCATCAAAATTCCTATTATTGAGAAGAGTAAAAAGAGACAAGGTAATTTCTGCCTCTTTATTACTCTTTTTTAATCTAATTAGCTTACTTGTGCAGGAACTTTCATCTCTGTTGATTGACCACCATCAGATTTAAGTGATTCACCTTCAATGAAGGAACGCAACATCCATGCCATTTCTTCATGTTGCTCCATCAAACCAGTCAGGAAGTCAGCAGTTCCTTGATCGTGGAAGGTTTCACCACACTGATCTACATGGTCGCGGAGATTGCGGATAATCAGTTCATGGTCATCCACTAGCTGCGACACCATTTCAGTTGCTAGGGGAATATTATGGGGTTGTTCTTTAACTGAAGCTTTGCTTAAGAAGTCTTGAGCCGTACCAATTGGAAACCCACCCAATGTACGAACACGCTCGGCTAAGGCATCAATGTTAGCTGTCAATGCTTGGTAGTGTTCTTCCCACAACTGGTGTAGTGAACGGAACTGTGGGCCGACTACATCCCAATGAAACTTCTTAGTTTTGATCAATACTAGATAAGCATTTGCCAGATCGCTGTTTAGCAATTCGGTCACGCCTGCGCGTTGCTCTTCAGTTAAACCGATGTTTATTTTACGCATGATATCATCTTTTACCTTTTGACTCCATACCCAGTGGAACAAATCAACCTAGTAAGGGACATCAGCCAAAGGGGAGATTATTAAATCAGTTGTAATTTGAGGTTTTAGGCATATTCTACAAAGTTGTGGCTCAAGCAAGCTTTTAATACCGCAAGAGTGCTTATTATCAATAAAACAAACAAGACTTGTTTACTAGAGATTGGATTGGAAATTTCCTAAATAGTATACTGCTCTAGCAGTTAAAAAGATTTATCCAATATTACTTTGCGTTTGCGTTTCTAAGCTTAGTTATGAGTTGCGCTGATTATTGACCTTGTTAACAAAATCAACGTCTGATAAACTGATAACAAAATAAGCTTATTCCAAGAAAAATCACCTTTATTTTCTAATCTTACTATTGCCATAGTTGCAAATACCAGTAAAGGTATCCCTTCTATCAATAGTATTAATAAATAATGCCGACAGTCAGTAAATAAATTCTATAAAAACTTGTGAATAGTTGAATAAATTTCCAGAAATCAAATTTAATAAACTCAGATTTATTTATTACTACCTATAATTAAGGTTAAGTCCTAATTAAAATATAAGTTAAGCTTTCATATTTTGAGTTGACTACTGTTTTTTACCAAATCAGCAAGTCTCGTTGTCCCCACAGCATCCATATACCACCAATTACCATTGTCGCCAGAACTAACTGGCGAAACTGTTGCTCATTCAGATGGTTATTAAGAATGTACTTACCTACAAGATTAGCTGGAATAGCTACTAGACCAATTATTAATCCAGCACCAATTTCCTGTGTTGATATTGCTCCAAAGGCACTATAAGTAATTATTTTTATCAAGTGAATAATCACTACATGGGTAGCTTTAGTAGCAAGTAATTGTTCTTTAACTAAACCGTAACTGAGATAAAAAGGGTTTAATACTGGCCCTGTAGCGCCGACTAATCCAGAGATAAAAGCCTTGAGGAACCCAGCAGGTAAGATATACCAAGCTTTAACTTTAAATGTGGTTTCTTTTTGTTCTAATCCAAAGCCAAAAACACTAATTATGAGGAAAATTCCAATTAGTAACTGTAACCAATCTAGATGAATTTGGGTAAAAGTATAAGCTCCTAAAATTGCTCCAATAATAGCGCCAGGTGCACACCACATTGTTAATTTCCAGTCAACATCGCGCCAGAAAAGCATAATCCGATGTGCATTTCCTAAAAACATCCCGATAGTAATCACGGGAGGGACAGATGCTGCTCCTAGCATAAGGTTCACT
>Ga0115848_100518_pt1 | contig 15288 bp, 6 predicted proteins | sample InSIn3gowninarea_FD_83862 | JGI IMG/M metagenome (GOLD analysis project Ga0115848, IMG submission 83862) | reverse complement strand
TCACCCTAATTTCATATGGTCTTGGTTTGACCATGATTGTATTCATCCACCCAATATATTGGAATGCACCATCTTGATCAACTCTTATTTTAACTTTAGTGTTTCTTATATTGACCCTATAGGATATTCAAATATCTGGCCACTCACTTAAATATTAAAAATTGTATAAATTTTAATTAAATATTTAAAATAATTCTTTAGTAAAGCAGATCGTATACAACATCAAGTATTAAAATTAATATATTACCACTATGTTTGTCACTCAAAGCTATATGTTTAAAAAAAATGCATACATGCAACTATAGATAGTTAGATCAAAGACTGGATGTGGATCCTAGAGGAGGGTAAAATACGCATTCATCATTAAAATGGTACTATTCAAAACTTGTGAAACTTTTAATATTTAATTACCAACCAAATTTATCCTCTTTATCGCCATATTTGATCCATGATAAAATTTGATACTCTCAAACACTATTTTAACTTTGTATCTACATCATTTATAATAATGAATACATTAAATAGAATCATAGTCTATGTTGTTTACCATTCTCAAGGTGGTTAGATTTTAAAAATAAATGAGAAAATACTAAGGGGAATAACTAATATTATACTAAAATAAAATTTTCAATTGAGTTCTACTTGAACTGAGAATGATACTTATATCTCACTAAAGGTCTCAAAATAATATTTTTAAAATATAGGTCGGCACTTATGGATCTACGTTGCATTCTTTATTATATATATATTTGTTAAACAATATTATAGTTAAAACTTTTTCTTATTAATATTTCATTTCTTGATCACATAAGTAGATAAAACATAGCTTTTAGGACATCTTAAAATATAATAATAATTTCCATAAAATAGAACTATAGATTACATAAATTTAAATATATATGATTTGGCACCATTGTAGTTTATAAATGCCATAGTACTTTCAAAGTTTAATCATTGACATATAGCTATAAACATGAAATTTAATTTGAGTATCATCTTTTTGAGTTACTTATGACCATTTATACAAAGAGACTATATGAATATATTGTACTACTAAAATTTGTGATTAACTTTAGGACATATATTGATAGAGGACAAAGTATAAAATTGAATCTCATAGTACATAATCCATTGTAGATGCATATGTTCATGTAATGAATATATTCTTAAAAATAATACAATATGAGATATTAAGTTTTTTCTAATATAATCATTATTCCTTTGTATTTTGAGATATGATAATAGTAAAATTGATGTGATATGATATATTTTATTAATGAATAATTACATAATATTGAAGATAAAAAGAATTAAAATAAGAATAAAAAATTTCATTGCAAACACACACACACACACACATCCTTGCATCTTACATTAATATAACTTCTACAACTTGGATTATTCTCGTTATTTAATGGAATTGCTAGTGATTAGAAAATACAAAGTGGCCTTCTCAAGTCATGTAAATCTTAATTATGCAACTATGATGGAAATGTTATGAGGGAATATATTTTATTTTAAAAAAATATGCTATTGGGATTCCATGTTTATAGTACATTTCTTACTTAATCACTTTTTCCAAATATAGGCATAATAGATTCAAAGATTTCCATGTATGGGTTTTCTTTTTTTAATAAATTAATGTCATCCATATGCCATTGATAAGTTATTTCCTTATTCTTAATATCATATCTGATGCATGATCCAACTCCAAAAGTTCTTTTCATTAGTGAAAAGATCTCACTTATATAAGTGAGTTTACAAAATGAACTTGCTCACTTTTACAATGTGGGATTTACCCTTTAAGTGGCAAGTCAAAGTGAACTTGAAAACATAACATTAAATAAAGTTAACTAAAATAACTTTTACAATTTGATGAACTAAACTAAAGAAAAGACTTCTAAAGTAAGAATACATTAATGTACATGATTACATCGTGCTAGTTCATCAATTCCTCCCTGCTTAGAAGGAAAATTGTCCCAATTTTCTAGGACCTCAACAGATGTGGAAAGTCTCGGTCCATGGTGGCTTGAGAAAACCATTTGGCTTGCGAAGGCAAGCTGCCCTTCTTTCCCACCAAGTATGTCATGATCTGACGGTTGCGGGTTGTCCTGGTTCTGGTATCCAGAAGGGTGTCTTCGACTAGAGGCGGTTGAAAGTCTGGAATGTTGTCGTCCGGGTGAAGCACCGCGATCTCGTCCTCTAGCTGGGGTGGCTCATACAACTTGAGATTATTGACATTGATGACGTTATGGATCCCAAGTTGAGCCGGGAGGTCCAGGCGAAAAGCATTTGGTCCAATAGCTTCCAGTATTGTGTATGGCCCATATCTGAGCGGCTTGAGCTTGTGATGCGACTGGGTCTTGAATCTTTGCTTGTCCAAATGCAACCAAACTTTGTCACCCACCTGGAGGTGATGTTGGATTCTGTGCCAGTCTTGTAGAGCTTTGTATTTGGCCTGAGACTTGGCAAGGATCTCAGAGACTTGTGTATGCAATTTGTGGAGGTGATCTACGAAGACGGTGGCCTTCCTCTGTTCTGTCTGCTCATGAGTGGTGACTGGAGAGGGAAGGACCAACGGAACCTCAAACGGGGCCACTGGTTGAAAACCATAGCATACTTCAAAAGGCGAATGCCCTGTGGACACATGGACGGCTCTGTTGTAACCATGCTGGATGGATGAGAGTGACTTGTCCCAGTGTTTAGTGGTATGCTGATAGATCCGGAGGCAATGAATGAGGGTTCGATTCACAACCTCAGTTTGACCGTCTGTTTGAGGATGGAACGCGGTGGAGAATTGGAGCTTGCAGCCGAGGAGTTTCCATAAGGATTTCCAAAAGTGACTCAGAAAGCGTGCATCCCGATCTGAGACAATGCTGGTGGGGAGTCCAAACTGCTTCCACACGTGTTCAAAGAAGAGCTCAGCGGTTTGTGGAGCATCTGTTGTCTTTGTGCAGGGAATGAAGATGGCCATTTTTGAGAAACGGCATACCACGACCAGAATGCAGTCATGTTTCTGCTGCGTCATAGGCAAACCACCGAGAAAGTCCATTGAGATTGACTCCCATGGACGTGATGGTACTGGCAACGGTTGGTACAACCCAATTTTCCTGTTGGAGGGTTTACTCTGGCTGCAAAGTGAGCATTGCTTGATGAATTTCTCCACGCTTTTACGCATGGAAGGCCAGAAAAAGTACCGCTGCAAGTGGAGAAGAGTCTTCAACACGCCAAAATGGCCACCATAATTGGAAGAATGGGCCTCCTTCAAAAGTTGATCACGACCGCTGCCTTGAGGGACGCAGAGTTGCTGAAGTTTATAAAGGATTCCGTCCTTGAGGTGGTAGTCTCTGAAAGGATGCATGTTGAGACTTGACGGTGTGTGAATGGCAGAATAAATGGACCCAAAATCTGGATCGGTGCTATAGAGATCGCGCCACTCCGTGTAACCGGAACACTTAGTGTCCAACACACTAAGCAAGGTACAGATAGGAGGTCGGCTGAGAAAGTCAGCAACTTGATTGTGTACCCCCTTCTTGTACTTGATAACCAGATGGAACTGTTGCAAGTATGATGCCCACTTCATGTGTCGATGCTCCTGGATCCGAGACTGTGAGTGAAGAGATTGGAGAGGTTGGTGATCTGTGTGCACAATAGTCTCTTTCCCCAAGAGAAAGTGTCTCCAATACCTCAAGGCCTGGACAAGGGCGTAGAACTCCTTGTCATATGTGCTATAGTTCTGCTTGGCCTGTGAGAAAGTCTCGGAATGGTACGCCACAGGGTGGCCTCCCTGCTTAAGTACAGCTCCCATAGCAAATTGGGAAGCATCTGTCTCCACTTCGAATGGTAATTGAAGGTCAGGAAGTCGAAGAACAGGAGCAGTGCATAAGGTGTCTTTCAACCTGTTGAAGGCATGCATCTGGTCTGGGCCCCAGTGGAAAGGGACCTTGCCCTTGGTGAGAGCATGTAATGGTACAGCAATGTCAGAATACCTGTGAACAAACTTCCGATAGAAGTTCGTGGATCCCAAGAAGCTCCGAAGGTCAGTGACATTTGTAGGTGGTGGCCAATCTCTGATAACCTGTACTTTTTTCGGATCGACTCTAATGCCTTGAGCATCTACAATATAACCCAGATAGGAAACAGAATTCTGGCCAAAGAAACACTTGGAGAGATTTGCTTTGAGTTGCTGGGATCGAAGGGTTTCCAAAAGTTGTTGCACATGTGAGGAGTGCTCCTGTTGTGTCTTGCTGTAGACAAGGATATCGTCTAGATAAACGACGACAAACTTCCCGATGAAAGGACGAAGGATGTCGTTCATGAGACGCATGAAAGTGGCAGGAGCGTTAGTTAAGCCGAAAGGCATAACTAACCATTCGTAAAGGCCGAACTTGGTTTTGAAAGCAGTTTTCCAAGTGTCGGTGCGGTGTACCTGGACCTGGTGATAGCCTGAAGCCAGGTCAATCTTGGTGAAGAATTTTGCTCCCTGTAACTGATCTAAGAGATCGTCAATGATGGGCAGAGGGTATCTGTTCTTCACTGTTATTTTGTTTAAGGCCCGATAGTCAACGCATAGGCGCCACGTGCCATCCTTCTTTGGCACAAGAAGGACTGGGGACCCGCAAGGAGAGGAGCTCGGCTGGATACGTCCTTCCTTGATTAATTCAGTCAACTGCCTCTGGAGTTCAGTTGTTTCAGGAATAGAGGACTTGTATACAGGCCCGTTTGGCAATGAAGAACCAGGTATGAGGTCAATAGTGTGACTAATGGCACGAGAGGGTGGCAACCCTTTTGGAACCTTAAAAACATCCTGGTATGAATCCAGTAGGCGCTGCATGTCATGTGGTTGACGTGATGGAGAGGTGCTTGCGGTCTCTGCCTGACGCACAAACAACATTGTGAAGACTTTGGCAGAACGAGCTAATCTGCTGGCCTCGGGAGCATTGACCAACGTGATTGCAGAATTGGAAGTTGGCTTCATGGATCTGGTCCCGGAGGACGAGGTCATAATATAAGTCTTCTTGTCCTTTCGCAACTTGTATGTGTTGGAAACACTGTCATAGGTTGCGTGCCGGTCGAATTGATACGGTTTGCCCAGAAGAAGATCACAACAGTCCATGGGCGAAACGTCACAGGTGACAGTATCAATGAAGGGGTCGACCGCAAAGGTGATGTGGCAGACTCTGTCAATGCTGTTGGTGGGACCATTCTTTGTAACCCAACCCAAATTATAGGGGGCGGGGTGTGGCTCGGTGGGAAGCTTCAACTCTTCCACGAGCTGAGCTGAGATCAGGTTCTTCATGCTACCATTATCTAATATAAGTAGACAAATCCGATCTTTAATTTGACAGTTCTAGGTGAAAAGAGCCTCCCTGGCTGCTGCAACGGAGGGTTGACTCATGAGAATGAGACGCGGATTTGTAGTGACCTGATTGTGAAGGGCTCGTGGGTCTTCTTCATTGTCAGATGTGTCAGCTTCCTGTGCCACTAAGGTTTTGGATTTAGCCTGAGCTTTTTGCGCGAGACACTCTTCATCAGAATGTCCGTAACATCTGTGGTAGCGGCAATACTTACGTGGCCCTTTGCCTCTGGCAGAAGTGGAAGGACCAGATGAGGAAGGCTGAGGTGACGTCTGCTTTGGCCGATAGGTGCTATTCGGCTGATGAGATGAGCTGGACTGGAAGGTGGACTGAGGAGGTGCTTGAGGTGAGCTGCGGGCTTGCCGCGTCTGTACACAGCGCTCCACCGCTAAGGCATATTGGAATGCCTTGTCCAGGGTGGTGACCTCAAGTAGTTCGAACTCCTGCTGTAAGTAGGAAAAAAGTCCACCGATGAACTTTAACAATAGAGTCTCAGCGTCATCGGAGACAGCCAACATAATGGACATCTTGTGAAAGGCTTCAATGTACTGTTGTACGGATTGTCCAGGTTGCTGTCGGAGGTGTAGCCACTTTTTCTTCAGGTTGGCTAGGTACCCGAGAGGGTAAAAGTGGGATTTAACTGCGGCTTTGAAATCATCCCACTGTGTGATGGCCGGTTGGTGGGCAACTGCTCGGGATTGGACGTGGGTCTGCCACCAGAACTGTGCCTGCTCAGACATGTGAACAACGACCAATGTGATTTGCTTCTCTTGGGTAAGGTGCGGCTGGCAGGTGAAGTAGGCCTCCAAGGCCCGAATCCAGCTATCTAAGCCCTCAGGGTTGATGGACCCGTCGAACTGAGGAATGGAAACTTTGGTGTCAAGTTTCAAGGCTGGCTGAAGGGGAACTGCCTGCGGAATGTTGGCACCTGGAGGAGTACCCTGTGGATTACCCGGCTGCTGTTGGATCTGTGTGATAAGAGCGGCCATGTCCAACCTGGTCTGTCTCTAAAAGTCCATCTACTGCTGCATCTGTTGTTGCTGGAAGGCCTGCTGGTCAAGCTGTGTCTGTCTAACCATGTCTGCAAGCATAGTCATCATGTCGGCGATGGTACGACGCTGCTCTCTGAGCTCATCAGCTAGGAAAGAGAGTGCGTCTGAAGCAGGTGGAGTCTCTAGTGACTGCTCTGACTGTGGTCCCTTGCCCTTCGGCATGATGTCGGCTGACTGACTGATGTGTAGAAGGTCAGAGTGAGCTACAGAGGCTTCCTAGGTGGCTGGACAGGTCAGAGAAGATGTACTCGTTGTCAGTGCCCTGGGTTTGGCCGATCCCGTGGCAAGCGGTTGGAGACTGATACCAGAGACGTGCAATGGTCCACCCGCCAAGGTGAACCGTCTCAGGCTGCTCGCACACTGACAAGAGTAGAGTCCTCGGGTAATACTAAAAGCTGCGCTCCGGGTGCAAGACTGAGAGAAATCCGAGTAATGTGAGGTATCGAAAATCCAACAGCCCCTCCCGAAGAGAGCGGGTACTAAAAAAATGAAAATATCGGTCTTAGTGTGGTTTTCCTGGTGCGGTTTTTAATGATAAAAACGGAAAAGTGCGGAAAACGAAAAAAAAACTGAGATAAAATGCGGAAAAAGGTGAAAAGGGTATAAAAATAATGGAAAATACCCGTGCTGAGGTGACCCAAGCTGTAGCCGCGGAGAAATGGAGCCTGCTGGCGCGAAAATCGTGAAAATCGGACTCCGGAGGTGCAATTGGCGCCAAAAAAGGTCCAAAAATAGTGATTTTCCAAATAACTTTATAAAAGGTCTTTGATTAAAAAGGGAATATTCCTCAGAATATTCCGTTTGAAAAAATTTTTTAGTTTCCTAAAGTCCAAAAACTTTAGGAAACTAAAAAATAAATGGACCATTGATAAAATTTCAAAAAATATGTGCCGAAAATCTTCGCGGGCGTCGAATTTTTTTTTTTGCGTTGTGATTTCCGGATCGGGCGGGGCGTCTCCGTTTGCTGTTGGGTGTTGGGGGCCCCGTGGGGGGACTGCAGGGGGGCTAGGAGCCCGTCCCAGGCCTGCGCGGGGTGCGCAGGGCCTGCGCAGGCCGCGCGGGAGGCGCGGGCCTGCGGGCGCCCGCGGGAGCTCCGCGGGTGGTCGGGGGTGCACCCACGGGGGTGCAGGGGCCACGGGAGGTGGCCAGAGGGGAGCTGGGCCACCAGGGGCTGGCGGGGGACCAGGGGGTCCCGCCCTGGCCATAGGGGGTGGCGCAGGGGCCTGGGGGCCTGCGCAGGGTGCAAGGGGCACCCGGAAGGTGCAGGAGGCACCGGGAAGGTGCAACAAGGGTGCTGGGAGCACCGGAAGGTGGCAGGGGTGCCACGGAGGTGGAGTGGAGGCCCCGGGGGCCTGAAGAAGAAACAAGGGGGGTGGCTCCTGAAGCAGGGGGCTGCCCCCTAAAAAAATTTCGAATTTTTCTCCTTGAATTCCACCGCGAAGCTGTGCATCGACTTGCTCTGATACCAATTGATGTGGGTGCACATCAATAATTCACCGAACGGATCGGATCACTTCCGGATTGGATGAGGGGATCATGCATGCAAGAGGCAAACTGGTGCCAGCTTTGGAGAGAGAGCAATGAAACCCTAGAATGGAACCAACTCCAAAAGTTGTTTTCATTAGTGAAAAGAACTCACTTATATAAGTGAGTTTACAAAATGAACTTGCTCACTTTTACAATGTGGGATTTACCCTTTAAGTGGCAAGTTAAAGTGAACTTGAAAACATAACATTAAATAAAGTTAACTAAAGTAACTTTTACAATTTGATGAACTAAACTAAAGAAAAGACTTCTAAAGTAAGAATACATTAATGTACATGATTACATTGTGCTAGTTCATCACATGAATTACGAATTCATTTCTAATTTTAAGGACTTTCAAGACTAAATTATTAGTATCTATCTACTTCTCAAACCCATTTGTAAACACTTTTACTTTGAGATATTTTAGTCACTATTAGTAATTGAGTAAGCCTATTATTACCTTTTAATTCGTTAGGAAAGGATTTTTAAGAGGTCAAGATACATGGTATGAAAGGGACTAATTTTGATATTGATTCACTATGATCCATGGTAAGATCAATATCATAGTATACTTGACATTTTTGGTAAGCATAGGTTCATCCCTTAAACAATTTTTTTTCCCTTTTGTATACCCAATATGGAATCACACTTACCAATAATATGCACACAACATTCCTCAAGCTTGATAAAAAAAATAATTTATCCTTCTTCCCAATAATTTACATAGAAAATTATTCAACCTCCCATATAGAAATATAATTTATTCTAAAATAGTAAATACATAATATAACACTCACTACAAATGTATTTTATGTTGTAATCTAACAAGGTATTGAAAACAATGGAAAAGATACCATTCCAAATGCCTACTTATAATTATGTCACTCCCAAAGCCTACTCATAATTATCCCACTGGATGATACCATAATACACATTTCCTAATGGTATATACATGACATATCGGTCTCTCTTCAATTATAATGGAATGACCACTATCCACTCTAGCATTGTGATCATCCCTTGATTGACGTAGTTGTAATCCTTCACATTCCTTAACCTAGTTCCTTTTCTCTCATTATAATTTTTCCTCTACTATTTTAAATCCATTTCCTTTCATTTTTAATGAACATAGGGTAATTCTTGTGTATACGGTGGTATCCTTTTTTATATTTCAAATGGACACTATATGGAGAAAGGATGAGTATGCAAGTACCTATCACTTTTTATATCACATGAAACTATTATAATAAGAGATTCTCCTATTTGTAGATACACCAATGCTTCCCAAATATTTTGTAAGTCTCTTAGCTTGACTAAAAGGATTATAATAGTCCTGTGTTGGATTAAAATATTTCTTTTAGCTTGTTGGAAATATCCTCAAGCCTCTAATTCCTCTTTAGTTCCTCTATATATTTTTGTTGAAATATAAACTCACCATTGATTTCATTATAATTTTTTTCATTGATTTTGGATTTATTAAAACTTGTTCAATATGAAAAGTTGAATTCTATATGAAATTAACCATCATAGATATGTCTAGATATATAAAATTTTATCTAAAATCCAAAATCAACATCCTTACTTATCTTCCTAATGATTTACTCTCCCACCTATTACCCACATAAATATGCCAAGAAACTATATAAGGTAGAAGAAGAGATGCTTGCAAGTCATCTATACTAGTTTTTAAAACATTAGAGGTAATGACCATAAAAACTTACTCTAAATACAACTCTATTATTACATTTGGATTCTCCTCTTGAAAAGTTGCATGATATATAACATGGTTTATAACCATATTCACTTTCGTAAGACGCAAAATCCTATACTTGGATTTGTAGAAATATCTTCATTTATTTGAACAAAAAAAGCATTGAATTCCACTCTAAATAGGCAATTGGAAACCAACATGGATGTATGGTTTTCCAAATACAAATTATATTCTATGTTCTCTAAATGTATGAACTCTAAAGGTAATTTTTGGTAGAAGCTTCATATTGCATCATTATAGTCATGAATTTCCTACATCATTATACATATTATTAAGAATCATTTTAACTATTGATATTGCAATATTTATATCTTTAATTCTACAATCCTAATGATGGATTTGTGAGTTCACACATGATCTTATCTAAAACACAACATGACCCATGATATTTGTTAAATATGGATAGAATTTCCAAAAGAGTAAGATAAAAATAAAATAAATTCTAAAAAATATTAACTATCAAACATAGGTAAAATATATTAAACCTATCAAATTCATCTCACATCAACTGAGTATGAAATGGCTGATAACATAAACCAAACTTTCACAATTTATAAAATGACTTATTTCTCCAATCCCTAAATTATACATGAAACAAATGGTTTCTATTTATCCAATCATAATCCCAATTTATAAAATGGCATATTGTCTACTTATCTTGATATATTCCCAATCACATAGAAAAATTCAATAGAATGAATAGGGATCGAATGTTGTACACCAATATGAAAGATGGTAATTCTAAGAATTTCCAACCATTCCTTTACTTTAAAATCCCTAGTCATTCATATTAATTTGAAGAGTAAAGTTATGAGGGACCTCCACCACTTTATCTATGGTAGATACTTCTATAACTACCAAATTACATATTCTTAGAAGTATAGATACCTTCTTCATTGTCCCTATGAAAAAGAAAAATTGAATCTTATTGCAACCATATCAAGTCATAAAATAATTTATAGGAAATTATTTAACATCTACCTCTAACACCTACATCCCTTAAGAAATATTAGACTCAGAAGATGTTATTTATATATTTGATATAAAAAATGATATAAAAGTTAAGATTTTAAAATATAAAATAAAAGCTACTTTATAATGAATCTTGTATAGTCACATTAGTGGTATGAGGTAGGGAGCGAATATATAATTAGAGACATGGCAAAATTTAAGTCATTTATTTAAATAAAGGAACATATAGATACATATTATGAATAAGGTAAGATGTGCCCAATCAACAACATCCAATTATTGTTGGATCTATAGCATTGGAAATGTAGTGATTTTATTTTTAAAATTTCTCCATATAAATTTAATCTTTGAAAATGCCTCTCCTCTTACATAGACATAAACTACAAAGTTTAAGGATAATAATTAATAGTAGGAAATCCATAAAATAAGGTAAAATAATTTTTTTGTGATTTATAGGAATTGAACAATTGAAATCCTCTATTATGAGAAACCATCTAACCTTTTATTAATATTACCCCAAAAACAAAAAATAGAGACCTCCATTAATGGTGATTCCTCCACATAATTATTTAAGATAGATTCTAGTTATTGAGATTAAATCTCATCTCCAATATCTCCATTTCATTCCTTTATGTGACTTGCCTCACAATGCTCAATGGTACTTGTCCATAATGGAGACTTGTAATGATAAAATCTCCCTTAAATCAAGCTTAAAAGGCCAAACATATTTACAGTTTAAAGAATCATAGAACTAGAAGCATAAATAGAAGTTTCATAATAGTAAATTTGATTAATAATGGAGAATTATGAGTTGACTGTGAATGTTCTTTAAAATTGATTTTGATTTATTTATATAGAATGGTATCAAATTATGTATAATGAAACTAACATACATATTATCAAACTCAATGCTTATTAGATTTTATTATTTTAGATTTTAAATTTTTTAATGGTATATATTTTTTCATGAGGGTGGATGGATGCACACACACATGTACACACATGCATGTGCATGCACACACATGTGGAAATAATTACCATGATAATTATGTTATTAATTCATTTAGTGAATAATACCTAATTTAATAACTCTTTATCCATTTCTAGTCTTTCCTCCCTCCTTATTTTGCACAACTTTCTCTAGCATGTTCTATATGTGTTACCAACTTTGATTCTCTTTTTTATTCTTCTATTTCTCTTTCCATTTTGAAATGTAGATGATTTATTTTTATTATAAACCTTCCACTTCTTATTGTATATGATTATCACCATTACAAAATAAATAATGTATGACCATAATAATGAAAATATTCAATGCTAAGAAAATGGTATTGTTAGTATGTAATATTCATGAAATTAATATATTTCTTACATGTATACATGGTAGATTTATATGAAAAAAATATGAATAGGTTTCATATGAGGATTTTATAAGATTACAAACTTAAGCTCCCAACCTACAATAACTATTATTGTATGAAAAATTGAGTGTGTCATATTTAGACATAGATCACATATATTAACTTAGGATTATTTAAGACTAAGAGAATACTTGATAGGACAAAGGGTGGATTATATTGGAGTAATTTTTCTTTCACTCTTTTTCAAGAGAGAAATGGTAGCACTTTAAAATCTCCCATATCATCCTCCAATCAGGGATAGGATTCCCTTAGTATGGGGTAGTGAAACTCTATTAGAGAGACTCAAGAAATTAGTCAATGTTTGGATTAATGGAGGAAGAAAGAACCTGTGTTCTTGATTCTATGAGAGAGTTAATCCTCTTCAAATAATATGAGGATATGGTAATAGCTATTGAGGATAATCCCAATAATAAAAATGAAGTTATTATAAATTTTAATGTAGATTACCTTCTAGGGGTCATCTAACTTTGAGAATATGATTGAGTTTTCATGTGAAGACTTATAGAAAATATGCATTCTATAATCCTCATAGGTAATTTCAATGGATTTATTATACCACTATGAAAAATAAAATCATAGGAAAAGGTGACTTGAGGTAGCATCATTAAATATCCTATAGACTTTGAGGAAAAAGGTAATGGTTATTTTAATATATTCTTTTAATCAATTCTTGATTTTAAAGTCATCTTATATGGGGGACCTTAGATTTACAAAAAAATAGGGTTGGTGTTAAAAAAATATGGGTTTTAATTTTTGAACTTGTTAAATCAGTTCCTCTAAGAATTCTAGTATGGTTCTACTTTCTATATCTCCTCGAGGAATTCAAGGTACTTAAATATTCACAAAAAATAAATTGAAAGAGTTCTAACTTTTGATAAGGAAACACTCTCTCATAGGACTAGAGGTGTGGAAAAATTATGGGTGGAGTAGGCATGTGGAATCCCCTTAAATAATACATCTTCATAAAAATTGAAGACATAAAAAAAAAAGATGTAGATTATGAGAGAATATTATTCATTTGTGCATATTGCCATAAAGTTGGACATATGAGAAAGTTTTTTTCTTAATTGAATAATATGCAAAGAAGAGATACATTAGCTAATTAAAATACCTAAAACCAATAGATACACCATAGGGATGACCCTCTGGTGGAGAATATTGAGACTATAACTAATAATCAAAAGAACAAGAAAACCCTAAAAGAAAATAATTAATACATTATAGGGTGAATGGAAAACATTCATAAGGAAGAAAAGGAACCCATAATAAACATAGTAGATGGAAGACAATGCAACATAAATCAATAATATAATGGCCTCTATTTTTCAAGATTTTAAAACAACTAAAAAATAAAAAAGGGATCCCTTAAGTATCCACAATGTCAATAGGGAGGAGATGGCCAATCCATCCAATATACTATAAGGGAATAAATTTTAGGTTGTAATAATAAGATAAAGATAATGTAGAACCTCCCCTAAGAGGAAGACAAATAAGTCAATTATTCCTAGGGAGGAATGCAATTTAGAAATTAGGTAAGAATACAAATATGAACTTATATTAATAACAAGTGACTAAGAATAATCAACATTATAGATCTAAAAGTATGAGTGAAAGGGAATATTCTAAGTATAATCCCACTATTAATAAATGATGTAGTTTCTTAAGATAGTGAAATAAGCATCTTGACTTAGAATTTTAGGGGCATAGGAGAAAATAGATTTAGAACTAAGATTCAAGTTAAAAGAATAATTAAGAAGATGAAACTATAAGTAGTAATCTTAACTGAAATGCACTTACCCAATAATGAGGAAGTTGAGAAAGCAGTTCGAAGTATTTTTCCCAATAGTGATGGGAAACCTTTAAATGTAAGTTCTTCATACTCAAGGATTTTAATTTTATGAAATAATAAACTTCAAATAAATTCAAATATCCATGGAAACTCCTCTTAGGGGATTGCATTTTGATCTAATGTATTGAAAAGGCTTATAGTTTGATGGGGATTATCCCCCTTAAGTTAGAAAAACCTTAGGTTATTAAATATTAACAAAAAAAACACTAAAAGTAGTTAATAAGATGTATTATTAATATTTTACATTCTTTCAATATAAGGAGAAGAAACATTCTGGTGATTTGTTATTGTCTCTCTTTCTCTTTCTACTTGGTTGGTTCCTTGTTTAAATCTTACCATTCAGGAGGATCTGCATCAATTAGTATAAGCGTAATAAGTTACAACACTAAAAAGATAAAGAAAAAAATACATATATCCAAAGATTATTTAGTATATTAAGTATATAATATAGTAGACATTGAAAGAATATTTTTTAGGAATAGATCTTGAACTGGTAGAGAGAATGCTCGACTCTTGTAGTGATAATATAGATCCTTCTATTAATATTTTTCATAATCTTAGCCACAATCATTATGAGAAGATTATATCACCTACAATTAATAGTTCAACTAATTCAAATGGTTGTTAGTTCAAGGACCACATATTCTTCCTAAAAGAAAGGTAATGTTATTGGTGATGAAGACTATAGAGTGGGATATCACATACTTTCTATCTATGTAGAAGATGGTTTTAGAAGAGTACAAAGAGGTGTTTCTAGAAAGGTTGAAGAGGAGTATGGATGTGTTAATTTTCTTAGTCATAATAAAGAGTGATATACAACCTTAAAAATTATAACATTGCTTTACCTCTTCAGGATTCGGGTGTGTTGTAAATATAACATTCTATGAGTGTACATGAAGCAATTCAGATGTAGGTGAATGAATCAATTCAATTATAGGAAAATGAAGTGATTCAACTATTAGAATGAATGATATGATTCAATTATAGAACTAAAGTGATTTGTCTTCTAGACAGTTGAGTTTATAACTATAATCTCATGGGCCCTTATGCTTTCATATTATGTGTGTGTGTGTATGTGTGTGTGTATGTGTGTGTGTATGTGTGTGCGTATGTATGTATGTATGTACATATGTATGTTATAATGTATGAAGGTTAATTTTGATGAGAAAAAGGTCTAATTCTATCCAATTCTATTTCTTATGATTTATGTTCATCTTTTATCTTATTATTGTGTGTGCAATGCATTATTATCACATAGATTCACTTCCAACTACTCTTATTTGTTGTGTGTGAAATACCATATTAACATATGAATTCACCTATACCCATTCCACCTATA
>Ga0115848_100517_pt1 | contig 15290 bp, 14 predicted proteins | sample InSIn3gowninarea_FD_83862 | JGI IMG/M metagenome (GOLD analysis project Ga0115848, IMG submission 83862) | reverse complement strand
AGTTTTGGAGCTCAAAAATCCAACTTTACCTAGCGTAATACACCTAGCTCTAGGTGTATTGTGCCTTGAAGTACAAGGTTGAGCTTATAGGAGGTGATCTTCCTATTATATACATCTAACCTAGATCATAGAGTAGTAAACAAAAGAGTTAAGGGGCTCACATGAGTTCGATAGAGATACCGAAAGCCAACTCCTCACATGCTACATCACATTTGATTGACAAGATGAGACACATAGGGGACCAAGCTACAAAGGCATCCTAGTCCATGGCGAGGCCACCTAGGATATCCACTCCTTCCTCCTGATAGATGTGAGGATGGAGAAACCTATTTTATTGGTGAGACCTAGTTCCTAGGCTAGATAGAGATATGCCATGAGTGTTGGTCCCCAAATGACCATTTTATAGCTAGAGCACTCAGGATTTTATTATGTACTTATGTAATTTTTTTATGGCTTATGCCCCCTTGTAACACAATTATGATGATTTTCTTATATGAGTTGGTTCAAAATTATTATGGTGACTATATTTTTGTTGCTTTTGTTATTAAGTTGATTATGGAATGAAATGGTTCAATTTATGCATGTCTTTTATAGTTTATGCACATGAGATTATTATAATGGATGTATTTTATCTTTTACTCTTAGATGAATGAATTTTAAGTATTTTAAATAATAAGTACCATCATGATATGTATGCATTGTAATTTATTGATCCACCCATTCTAGCCATCAAATGAGTACCCCATCAACCCCCTTCTATAGAATACATCACCTAGAATGGTATATTTAATGTATTTTTATTTGAATTGATATTTCTTGATGATAGTCATGATGGCGGGCAGAGTCCCCCACTTTAGATATTCTTTTATATTCTAGTACCACAAGTTTTTTGATACAACATTCAACTCATTAACTTGGGGTGCTGAGGGGATATACTCTTGATACAACATAGTCTCTAGTGATGAATTATACATGGTGATGACCTCCATATGTGTGACCTTTTTGAGAATATTTTAAGGAATGAGAGACCCTAGGGAGGTCATTGTATTAGCAAAAAAGTTCAAAGATTTAGGGGCGACCTCAAGATCATATGCCTTGAAATGCTTTAGCAACATTTCCACCATGATCTTATACAAATTAAGGTGAGGGTGATTACAACCATATATATCTTTGACTTGGATAATTATTAGCAATGAATCCTAATATATCTTGAGATGCTCATACTTTATCTCAATTACTAATTTTAATCCAAGAATGCGTGCTTCATACTCAACATTATTATTTATATGCTCAAAAGATAATTTAAAAGATACTCACATAGGTACCTCCTAAGGGGTTACAAACACTACTACAACTCCACCTCTTTGGTCATATTGAGAGGTATTAGAGTATATATTCATGTCAAAACCCCCTTGCTTAGCTGGTTCCTCAATCTCAAATATCCCAAATAGGTTATGATATGATAACTCCACCTACAAGGGTAAATCAATTTTCTATGGTACCTTAGCCAACTGATCAACTATCACTTGAAACTTAATGGATTTTTGATTGATAAAGTCTAGATCAAATTTAGATGGGAATATAATCCACTTTACCACCCATGCATTCAACACTATTTTATTCATCATGTATTTAAGTGGGTCCATCTTCGAGATTACAAAGGTTTTCTAATTAAGCAAGTAGTATCTCAACTTATGAGTATAAAACACTATTACAAATCATAACTTATCAAGATGAGCATACCTAGTTTCATATATGGATAGGGTACAAATTAATTATTAAATAATTTTTCCCCTCTTTGCTTCATTCTATTGAGCCAACATCAAGCCCAAAGAAAAGTTAGTGGTTGAGATATACAAGTGAAAAGGGACACCCATCTAAGCACGAATGAGAATAGGAGGATTTGTTAGATACTTCTTAATTATGTCAAAATATTCCTGACACTCAACATCTCATACAAACTCAACATTCTTCTTTAGAAACTTATTGAATGGATGATACTTATCACATAAATGAGTAATAGACCATTGGATTATTTGAACCATTCCCTTCAAACTCTATAACTATTTCAAATTCTAGGGAGGTGGCATATCATTTATAGATTTAAATGTATTAGGATCAACCTCAATACCCATTTTTGAGACTATAAACCCTAAGAATTTTACTGATAAAATCATAAATATACACTTCTTAAGATTGAGCCTGATATTGTAATCAAGCAACCAATCTAGGATCTTGCTTAAAGACTCAAGGTGAGCATCATGTATTTTGGTCTTTAAAATCAAGTCATTAACATAGTTCTCAACTATATAATGCATATAATCATGCAAGATATAGTTCATGGTCCTCTAATATGTCGCTCTTACATTATTGAGACCAAACAACACTACTCTATAGCAATATATTCCCTAGGGGATAGTGAAGGCCATCTTATGTTTATCCTCTTCAGTAATCATGACTTGTTTATATCTAGAAAATCCATCCATCAATGAAAACATCTCATGACTGGCCATGTTATCCACTAAGGTGTTAATGTTAGGTAAGATAAAATCATCCTTAGGGCATGCCTTATTGATATCCCCAAAATTTGTGCAAATATTGATTCTACCATTTGGCTTAGGCACTATTATTGGATTTGAAACCACTCAAGATAAGCAATAGCTTCAATAAAATTAGTATCTAGCATCTTTTGTAGTTTAACCTTCACTAATAAGGCCTTACCAAGATGCATACAATGAGGTTTTTGATTAAAGAGCTTAACATCTAGCCTTAAGGTTAAGTGATGGACTACAATGTTTGTATCCAACTTTAGCATATCTTGGTATGCATAAGCAAAGATCTTGATCCTATTTTTAGTCTCTAGAATCCACTCTTCTAACTCATCTACTTGAAGATTCTTACCAAATTGAACAATTTTTGGAGCATTAGGATCATCCCCCAAAATCAATTTTCATAACCTCTTCAACTACTATTATCATTAAGCTCATCATCATTAGGCTTAACATGGCTACAAGGAAAATTAAAACCATCATGCATGGCAAGATCAGTATGTAAGATCATTGAAAAGTTAGCAACATCTTGATCCACAATATAAATGGTATCAAAATCAAGCAGATGTGTAAATGAATAAATAGTGGAGATCTCAACCATGTTAACATATTCAAATAGACAAGAGGGAATATAAAATTGAGATATCAAAGAATAGGGTGCTTCACATAGCAAATCATCATGAGAAGAGGGATGTTCCTCATAGTCTCCCTCACCCTAAATATCAAAAATTTGGGTTGAGGTTTTTATTATTCAATTACCTTTAAAGCCAAGGCCTCATTTATCTTTATCACCCTAAGTGGGTAGTTGCATGAAATGAATCATGTCTTGCTCGTATTGACCCAAACCAAATCCCTTCCATTTTCACTTGGCAAAGTAGTGACAAATGAAAGAAGGTCTAGACAAGTAATCAATCTTACCTGAAAAGGCTTGTTTAGATATAACTTGAAGCACTTGGTAGGAAGGATAACCACAACCTACATACATAAAATAAGTTTTATTATCTGAGGGGCATAATAGTACCAGGGTACCAATAGCCAAAGGAGCCTCAGATGGGAGACCTATATCATGCAAAGGTAATACATTAAATAGTATGTAATTGATGGTGTATTCATTGATATTGATATTTTTAAATTATACATCCATTATAGAGATTTGATCATGATTATTTGTAGACTCCTCTTTTTTCTATTTTTTAGTGACAACCAGAAGATCTTCTTTAGCAAGGTTATGCTCCTCTATTTGAATGATTGAACTTGGTTCACATGTAGAGGAGTTTATTTATTTATGCTTTTTATCTAAGTGAGCCACTCACACCTTCTAAGAGATTTCTTATTGAATTGTAAGGGAAGGCATTATGAGGGTTTGTTCTTTGATCTTCCCATGGATTTTTTGAGGGATTTTCATATACTTTCACATTTAGGGAGCTTGATTCAATTTTCATTTGGACTAATTTATTATTTGATTTGTGTTTTACTTCTTGAGATATTTTATTAATAATAGTACCAAGAGATGATGGATCCTATTTGATTTGGATAATCACAAGGAATACATGTGTAAAAGGATAAGGCTGTTTGGTACCTTAGAAAGATTTCAATGGTTGAAAGGTTCCTCATCCATCCATATACAATGCACTACTCCATCCTCCAGATATTTCATGCATCCATGAAAGGTATAAGCCACACATTCCATCTCCCTAATCCATAACCTACTGAGAAATAAGTTATACTATTGCTCTCCCTCAATAACTTGAAAGTACACATGAATTATCTTAGATCCTACCAAGATAGGTAAAATAATGCTTCCCAAGGTATTACATAACTGATTATTAAAATCATTGAGAATCAACATAGGATACTTAAGGTGTGGCAATGGCAAATTGAGATTACCTAATATTGCTAAAGAAACCACACTAATAGCTGACCCCTATCTAAAAGGATGCTTTTAAAATATTTTCTATCAACATGAGCTATAATATGCAAGGGAGTATCCTTGTACTTTTAGTTCATTATATTTTTGATCTCATGTTGAAAAAATGGTATGAAAGGCTCGATCTTAGCTTGCATGCTCCCAATAAATTTGATAAAGGTGTTGGGATTAGAAGCATCCAACTCTATGGTGCACAAGATTTGATAAAAAGACTCTCTATATTACGGTGAATTCTATATGAGATCCCATAAGGAAAATATTATGGGATTCAACCTCAACTGTTGTTCCAAATCTCTCTGTAATTTATCCCTAGCACCCTGTTATACTAACAAGGGAGGAGGAGGAATATGATTAGGCATATTTATGTTTACTCCTACCCCTTTATGAGTCTGTTATGGACCTTACCCTTTATCTTTGTACTTATTATCCCTAGTAGCTACATTGACCATATCAATAAAGTGCATATGAGATTGAGCTTGCTCTACCTCTTTGACTTATTTGTATCAAGCACCATATTTATAAGGTGCATTATTTGTAGGCAAAGATTGATTATAGTGTTTAGTGGTACCCATTTAGTTCACACTCTATTGAGGTAACATGTTTTGATAGACTTGTAGATTGGTATTGGTATCCAAGGAGGTATCATTTAACACCAAATTTCTTGAATCAATAAAGATTTGGATGAACTTTCGTAGATATATACAATTATTAGTGCTATGTCCTTGAGTCCTATAAAAATCATAAAACTCATCATATTTATATGAAGATTTAATGGTCCATGAGGGATCCCACCAAACTTATGGTAACCTTAATAATTTTACCTCACTGATTTTTGTAAAGATCTTTGACAAAAGCTCACCCAAAGGTTCTAACTTCCTTTGTACCTAATTTTAGTTCCTTCCCTATGCTTGATTCTAACTACCTTCCTAGCATGAGATATTCATCTCATTAGTTTGTCAAAACATTTTGCATAGAAGTGGATGGTGGTGCTTGGATCATCAATTGAACCACTTAAGGCTTATCTCTATTTGAACTACCACTCTTGTTAGATCCATAGCCTAAATTATTATTCTCCTTTTTACCACCTTGATTTCATCATTTTGGACCATCACTTTCTCTATAGTCTTGGCTTATGCAATGGTATCCTAAAATATGCAATGATGCTATATTTGTAAATATGTTAAGATCTATTTAATACAACTTTTACTGAATAATCTCACTAACTCCTCTTGAGGTAAAGAGATGTTCATGCCTATAATCAAATACCTCCATCTAGTCACATAGTTAAAAATGGACTCCTGATCAAATTGGGACAACTTCATGAGATATATAATAGAAGACCTCTTCGTGATATTGATTAAGAAATATTTAAAAAAGAGGTTGGCTAATTTCTCAAATGAATATAAACTATATTGAGGTAGAGCATTATTCCAATTCATTGCTTCCCCCTCAAGAGTCATTGGAAAGGTTCTTATCAAGAGAGAATTATCATTCACAATCATATAACATGCATGCTTAAAGTGCCTTAGATACTCTTTTGGATCTTCCTTGATTTTAAATTTATCTATTCTGGGTATTTCAAACCTCTTAGGGTTAGTTATCATGGGGATACAAGGATTAATTAGCTCATTATATATCTCCCCATAACTCACTTTGGATAGCACTTAACTGTTAGTTTTCACCTCTAACTCTTATAACCATCTCATAATTTGATTTTCATTATCCTTATTTGGCCCTTTATGAGGTCAATTTGATCCATCAGTGGGTGTATTTGGTCCACCATAAGAATGAAATTATTAATTGAACTATGAGTTATTGGAAGCTTGTGCGTTTGGATTATGGTATGTATCTTGCTATCCCAAAAATGATCCTTGTGTGTTATGCCCAAGGTTTTGATTATATCCTTGTTGTTTTCCTTGGGCTTGAGCTTGAGCATTAGGATCATAGTTATTTTATTGCATATTGTAAGCTTAACTTTGTTGCATACCATAAGAAGTATTATAATTTTTATTCATATTTAGATTAGCCATTTATTTTTGATACATAATACTTTGCATGTGGCTAATCAATTATTGCATCTCCTCTATGTATGGATTAGAGGAACCTTGTTTAATATTTTATGGATTAGGATTTGGAAGGGAATTTTGTGTTCCATGAAGGTTTTTCATATTATAATTTGGAACCTTTTGGATAGGTGGGTTTTGAGAGTAAACTATATTTTGGTGTTGACTTAGTTTGTGTGTTTTGCTAGGGTTGCACAAATGGTTGGTCAAGGACATCCTAATCATCAAGATTATCTTGATTTGTATAATCTATATGAGGGGTTGAGCCTTGGAGATTGATATTCCATGACCCTTATTTTAGTGGGGCTTGTAAACTATTGATATTTGAACCATGAGATGGATTTTAAATTGGAATATTAAGTGATGGATTGGACTGATTTGGGTTCACTATCCTTTGGGATGGAGGTGGTGTATTATATTGAATAATATTTTGAAGATTAGGTGTTACATTTTGAAAATATTATTTCTAAATCTTAGGAGGTGGTTGAGGTTAGAATGGTAGAATACTAAGCTTCTCTTTTGGAGGTTAAACAAGTCTATATTTTGTTGTAATTTTTTCTCAACTGAAGGTTCTTTAGGAGGTTATGGTACTTTGAATGTATTATCTTGGTTGGGGGATGATTTAAAATCTTATGGTGGGAATCAACCTTAACAAAAACCTTATGCAATAAGAGCTTATTTTGAGTTAGGATCTTTTTGTGAGTTGGCTAATTATGCATTCTTTATTTGGATGTTGTCCATCATCTCTTGATACCAGCTACGTTCACTAGGATTTTCTTTATATTTAAGTAGGGACAAAGATGTACCTACAATAATATTAGGAATATTACCACTCATCATAGCATTATTATAGGTATCAAACCACATCAAATTATCTTTTTATTTTTTAAGAACTTGGGGAGATGTTTGCGATGTAACAATAGGTACTTGTAACTTAGCTCTTTATTCATGTGTAGGTCTTTGGAAGGCTTAAAATACTTGAAACCCTATAATAGACTATTATATTCACTCTTAGTAAGCTCATCCTTCCCCTCACTTTTACTCTTTTGCTTATTTTGCCTATGGTTCTCTACCATACCCATAAGATCATCTTTATACCAAACGAGGTCTTCCAACAAATTAGGCCCCATGATCACTCCATTACAATTATAAGACTTTTTACAAATGATAAGTACAATTGTAGTGAAAGTAAAAAACGAAATGAAAAAAATACAAAACACCAAGCCTACAATTTTTTTAAATTTGATCTTATTTTAATTCAAATGCAATATTAACACAAATACCTATGATGTAATGCATGCATTGCATGCAGATAACAATTTTTAATTATTTGATCTAATTTTTTCTTTGTTCAATTGAATCTTATCTTTTTAATTTTAAGATAGATTTTAATGCAATTGTTATTTCCAACATAACCTTATTTATGTTTCCCTAAACACAATGATACTAGACAAGCATTTATCAAGGTAACAACTCAATATCTAGGAGGGTGGAATATTTTTCAAAGGTAGTTAGGTACCTCTGTAACATGCATCAATGAATAGAGGGGTACTCCCACTTTGATTTTCATCTTCAAGTATGGGTTAGGCCATGGCAATGAAGTCCATGTGCCCTAGCAAATCCTTATTCTTATGATAGACTTTAATGCAATAAGAAAATATGAAATACAATTAACATGAAATACATGCTAATCCCTCAAAATGTGTGGTAATCCTGCCCAAGTATGCTTTTTTTTGTATACTTTTTACTTTTCAAATCAAAATAAAATGAATGATGATTTTGGATGTAAACAAAAAGGAGAAATCAAGTCCCCATAAGAAAGTAAAACCTTGATTCAAGATATAATTTTTAAATCCAAAGTAGATATGGTGTGAATGCAATAATACCCCTCGATATGAATGCACTTTTTCCTAACATCAAATAAATTACAATTTTTCAACCCTAGGATGCAAAGAGCATGGAAATAGTATTTACAAGGTACCAAAAGAGATCCAAAATCTTACCTAACCAAGAATGTTCCCTCTAGCTCTGATTGGATAGCCAAATTAGTTACAAGTCTCTCCCAAAATGAGGGATCTATAAATAATCAATGCCAATCATCGAGGTAAGCTAAAAAAATTAAAAAATAATGATGTATGCATACCCTACACTAGTTGTAAACACATCCCTTATGTTGTTACAAGCTAAGTTTGGCCCTAATAGGTCCAAAACTCAACTCTTATTACAAAACTTGCTCTAAAATGTTAACAAAAGTTGCTTGTTGGTCTTAAGCATAATTGAATTTTCACCTCAACTGAGTCAAGTCTAAGAAAATGGGCTCTATATTGCAAGGTGTAGTTGAATTTGTGCCTCAATTAACTTAAAATGAAATGAAATAGGTTTGTAGTATAAGACATAATGTGCCTAGGAGGTTGGGGGTAAGGCATAGTGTGCATGGAGGCCTAACTACTAAGCAAAGTGTACCTAGTCCTAAGTGTAGTTGGTTATCTACTTGTACTTCAAGGCACAATACACCTAGAGCTAGGTGTATTACGCTAGGTAAAGTTGGATTTTTGAGCTCCAAAACTATTTCTGGACCTCCTTGTAGCTTCTTGGTTCTACTCATAGGTATACTGTGCCTGGTAACATGGATAAAATGGATTATGTTTGGGCTAAAATGAATGGATCAAGACTAAAAATTTCATATCTGAGTCATCCCTCCCTTTAGGACTTTCTATCAAAAAATCACTTGAAAATGATCTCAAATTAGCTAGGCTTTACATACTTTTATAAAATAATGAGCCAAAATCAAGAAACACCAAGAAATGATGAAAAGCTTAATAAAATGCATAAAAAAGAAGAGGATAACATCAAATCAAAGGCCTCTTGTATTTCACATTGCGTTCACCACTTAATGTAGCCCAAAATTTATGCTTATTATGATCTAATATGCCTAAACATCTCAAATAAATATACAAACATCAATAATATATAAGTCAAACTTTTCTTAATGTGTATTTGTGAAAAGATAACAAGAAATTAGGGTTAGATCCTTCATAAAATTAAAATTAAATCTTGGAGTACAAAAATAAAACCCTAAATTCATCTACATGGGTAGGGGAGCCTCCAATTTAGGCCCCTTAAGGCATCCAAATAAGCTTGGAGTGTGTTTCCATACTCCAAAGAGCATGTGAGCCCCATAGCTCTCAAATCAATGAAGACAAAATGAATTTGAAGGATGCTTATGATGCAAATGATAAGATCTAAGTATGTTTTAACCAAATCCAAAGGTGAATTTAAACTTTAAAACAAATTTAAGGTGCAAATACAAGCTAGGATGATTTTAGCCTAAACATAATACTAAATGCATTTAAATTAGTGCAAGATACAAAATAGTAGTCTCTGCAAGCTCATCCAATGATTACTTTACTTTAAAAACCTACAAAACCCTCAAAACATATAATAATTCCATAATTTGACAATAATCCACCATAAAGAATGTTACCTAGCCTCCATTAGAGGTAGTTTGATGGAGCTTGGTGAAGGATTTGGGGTATAATCCCTTGAATTCCTTCACAATTTACTTCAAACCCTAGCTTGAAACCCTAGAATATTCTTGGATCTAAAATTCACTTCAATGTAAAAATCATGAGAGTACTTGAAAACTTAGGAGAAAAATTAGAATTAGATCACAAATAAAAGTTAAGAGCATTTCTAATTTCAAGTTGAGTTATGTACTCCCTTTTATCACTTAAGTGGAAAATGTAGATACCCATTTTTATTTTATTTTTCATTAAAACTAGTTTAACTCTATTTTAACTTTTTATTTTTATTTTTTTACCTTGCAAAATAAATATTAAGCTCAAATAAAAATTAAACGAACTATGCATTTGTATGCAATTAATTCATTTACCCAAAAAGTACATTTTTTGATGTCTACACATAAAACATAAAACATAAAAACTCAAACATAAAACATTTTCAAATGCATAACTATTATGATCCCATAACATGTTATTTATGTATTTATACCACATGTAATAGGTTTGGAAGGTGAAGGATCACAAGGGGCTATTTATATGAGACCTTTCCTATTGTAATAATCAAGCAAGGAATATAGTTTCATTGGAGGAGAGAACTTGTTCTCTACGAGGTGCCCCACTCGAAGTGATGCAAGCGATTCTAGGAGGTGCCCCCCTTGAATTGGTGCAAGTGATTCAATTACTTCATGGGTTCTTACCATTTGGTATTAGAGCTTCAATTTTGGCACTTGTAGGTTTGGATAAGTTGAAGGTTTTTATTTTTGATTGGCTTGAATTGAATCATTAATATATCACACATACGAATGAATTATATTTAGAAATTTTAAGGGTTTTCAAATAGTCATATTTGGAAGGCCTAAAAATTTTAGGTATTTTGGAGATCGTTAGAATATTTTATAAGCATTTCATTTTTGTAATAAAGTGCTTGTATAAGGTAAAATAAGGGGTTTTTGCTTCTAAAATTTTTGGATAATTTTGGTATAGATAAAATAATCATCTTATCAAAATTTTAGATCATTTGGTTATATATTGGTTAATTTATGAGAAGATTTATGTTTTCCCTTAAAAACCCTAGATCAAGAATTATGAAAAAAGGGAAAAAGTAATTGACTATAAGTTTTTCATACTTATAATTTTGTTGTTAAAATTTAAAGGGTTTTCTAATTATTATCTTTTGAGTACATAGTTCAAATTTTAGAATTTTTGGATTTATATTGGATGTTTTATGAGAAGAACACTGAGGTATCCTTATACATGCTATATGATCTAGAAGGGGTATGAGTAAATTGATCATATATTTTTTATTTATTGTCATTTACTTATGAACATGTTTGGATTTTCAGATATTAGTTTTAGGCATGCTTAGTAAAAATTTCAAAACATTTCAAGTCATTTTTGCTACTTTATGTTAGAATTGGTGATTGAGATTTTGATAAACATAGGCAAGGATAAAATCTTCATAATTGTTTAATATGATATCAAATATTTTATAAAATTTTATTTTTGTATGGGAATGCATGATACCTATCTATTGTAAAAAGTTTATAAGGGTTTGATTTATTTTCATAGTGTTGGAGCAATTTTAATTTCTGATATTTTCATTAAAAAATGGATGGTAATTTTTAGATAGGCATGCATGATGATTTGACAAAAATTAGTGATGCAATTAAGCTTATTAAGAATGCATTTGATAAAATCTAAAAAATTAGAGATAGAATTTCTTAGACTCCTAAAATGCTATTTAGCGATGATGAGGTTCTTCATGAGGATTTAGTGGATGTAATTCCTTTGAGTTTAGCAGAGCATGTTGTAGAGTGTGAGGCCCTTCCTCTCACTTGTATTAGTGTAGATGATGTGGATCCAATTCCTTCAGGTTTATTAGAGCATGTTGTGGAGTGTGAGACCATTCCTCTCACTTATATTCATACATATTATGTGGAGCCTATTTCTTTCAGTTTAGTGGAGCCTATTTATTCCAATTTAGTGGAGCCTCTTTATTTTAGTTTAGTGGAGATTATTTATCCCAATTTCATGAAGCATGTTGTAGAGTGTGAGGATATTCCTCTCACTTATATCAGTTTGGATATGGTAGAGAAGCATAGTCTTATAGAGTATTCATATCAGGATTTTAGAGTGTAGTAGATAGACTTCAAAGCATCACAAGAGGGATTTAGAGTGCAACAATAATGTGGTGATTTCTTTATTGATTATTTTGGAGCATTATTTTTATTTCCCACTCCTCAACAGTAGCATTATTGGTATCTTGATACTCCTATGGGATTCTATTCAGATTTGGCATATTGTTGGCTACTTTGGATGAGTTGGATTCCTTGGCTCTTTTCTCTCTTTATTATTTATGGAGGGATTGTACTTTGTAAATTGGAAAGATTTGAGGATAAAGCTTTTCAAAGAGGTAGGAAATGTAATGACCCTCCTTAGTAGATTTGTAGGCTATTTTGTAGTGATATGTGGTGGTATTATGTTAATGTATGCTTTGATGTATGGTATGTACAAGCTTTGAAGATAAAGCTTGCTTAAGGGGGTGGCAATGTTATGATCCCATAACATGTTATTTATTTATTTATCCCACATTTAATAGGTTTGGAAGGTGAATAGTCATAAGGGGCTATTTATATGATACCTTACCTATTGTAATAATCAAGCAAGGAATATAGTTTCATTAGAGGAGAGAACATGTTCTCTAGGAGGTGCCCCCCTCAAAGTCGTGCAAGTGATTCAATTACTTCAGTAAGTGGTATCTTGTAATAGTTTGGAATATTCAAATGGTATTTACATATTAAGTGGGCTTATGTGTATTTATGGATGATATAGTTATTATGAAATAGTGAGTTTATAACAATAACATTAATTAGATTGCATTCTTCTTTACCCTCAATTATAGATAATTTATATGCATAGTTTTTAAATTTGCAATGATAATGTAAGGACATTTATGTTGGAAAAGTTTTCATTTAAGACCAGGTCACCAACCTTGAATTCTTTAGGTTTAATCTTTTTTCTATATGCATTTGAGATTCTTGAATGATAGACACGAAGATGTTCTAGAGCATTAATATATTTTTCATTTAGGACCTCTAGCTAGGCTAATGTAGTTTTTATTCTATCTTAATCGAAAATGATACCATCTAGTGACACATGAAGTGATGGGATTTCTAGTTCTAATGGAACTATGGAAGTCCTTATACTTATTCTATAGGTGCACAAAGCATAAGGGAGCTGTTCATGCCAATATTTACCATGCTTTGTAACTATTTTGGATAGGATACTCTTAATTATTCTATTTGATTACTCAAATTGATCATTATCTTAGGGATAATAAGGTGTAGATAATTTCCTTTCAATATGATATTTATCATAAAATTGTTTAACTTCATTTCCTCTAAAGATTTTACCATTATCTATGAAAAATTTAGAAGGCATACCATATCTATTAATGATACATTCAATAAGAAATTAAACAATCTTACCTATTTTTGTTGACTTCATGGGTATAGCCTCCACCCATTTTTGTGAATTATTTTGTAGTTGTAATGATAAACTTATTACCATCTCTTAAAATAGGATTAATTTTACCAATAAAATCAAGTGCTCAAATAAAAAAGGGCTAAGGAGATACAATAGAGTTCAAACCATGAGAAGCATAAGGTTAAAGCTTAACATTCTTTTGATATTGCTTACATTTCTTAATATTCAATTCATAATCTTTTGGCATAGTAAGCCAATAATAACCTAGTCTAAGCAACCATTGATAAATAAATTTAGCACTAATAGAAAAGTTGAGTAATAGAAAAGTTTTAACCTACTGCTAACCCCTTTGCAACATCAAGCTCTTGCATTGCCTTAGATCCTTAGATCTAGAATAAACTAAGAGCTAATCAAACCTCTTGCTCTAAACTGAGATACATACCACCTCCTAGACCTAATCTAAAATTGAGTCTTAAAAAGAACCACTCAAGGAAACCTTTGCATTTCCTTTCTATAGATTGAAAACTGAGAGAACCCTATAGAACATATCCTAACTTTTGATACTTATAGATAAAAATAAAAAATAGCTTACAAAATCCTTCCTACAAAAGAGAAAATAAAATAAAGCAAAAAATCTTTGATGATAGACAGAGGGCTCAACCAGATCTTACTTCTAAAATAGAAGCCACTACAAGGAGTAGTACATTGTACTGTAGTTTAGCATCTCATAGGCCTGTTGCTCCAACACCCCATATATCGAGTGATAAAAATACTCCTCCAAAGAAGCAACCATCTTATCTAAAAAACCTTGAAGATCCCCTTCAAGTACCAAGGCAACCAGAAGGAAGAAGCACTAATTGAACCTCTTGCTCTCTCCAGAAGCTCATAACACCTCGTAGAACCCATCCATCCTAAAGCCTTTTATAAAAATCTACCATCTCCTCCTTTGATTTGAAACCTACTCTTATTTAAAGAGCTAGGATCCCCTTAGATTTGGACCTAGAGAATTCTCCCTTCCCACCTGGCCTAATGGAGGGCTTCTGTCTAAAGCAAGATGGAAAAACCCCTTACTTGTAAAAAGCTTGCATGTCCAAATCCCATCTACCTTCCTACTCTCAACACAAATCCTTCTGGTAGCCTGAGCAACCCTCATTTTAGCCTCTAACCCATTGGAATAATCATCCTCATCATTCACCTCTCCTCCCTCATCGAGCTCCTCCAAAACTAGCCCTCATCATCACTCCATTGCACAACATGAACTTCCATTTCATCTTCTATGTTAATAGGAGTAAGGGAAGCAATATTAACCATAATATCAACATACTTATTATTGTCTCTTTGGATGTTATCAATTTCATACTCATTGAAGTAGATAAGGAGGCTTTTCATCATTTCTTTATATGGTTGTAATTTGGGATCTTTGGTTTTGTAGGTGTTTGACACTTGTTTTACTATTAGTTGAGAATCACTAAATATTTTTATACTTTTTACTTTCATAAGTATTGCAACCTTTAGACCTAGAATAAGAGCTTCATATTCTACCATATTATTAGTGCAATCAAAACTTTAATGATAAGACCTAAGGATAACATCACCCTGATGATTGATTAGGAAAATTTCCCCCAATCCATGAATGCACTTTGAACCATCAAGGAATAGGCTCCACATAATATGTATGAATATAAGTGAGAGGAATGGTCTCACACTCCACAACATGCTCTAATAAACCTGAAGGAATTGGATT
>Ga0115848_100516_pt1 | contig 15305 bp, 10 predicted proteins | sample InSIn3gowninarea_FD_83862 | JGI IMG/M metagenome (GOLD analysis project Ga0115848, IMG submission 83862) | reverse complement strand
AAGAATGGTTCAATAACCGGGGAAAACTGAATGTTGCCGTTGCAAAAGATGGCATCAATTGGAAGGATATAGCCGTACTGGAAAACGGGGATAAGGAAGAATATAGTTATCCGGCTGTTATTCAGGCACAAGATGGACGTGTGCATATTACTTATACATACGATAGGAAAAATATTAAACATGTGGTGCTTGAAGAACAGGGTTTCTGAAGATGAACGCTGCCAATTTCTTTATGTCTTCACCCCCCTTTATATTATTTTCAACTAATCCCACTGCCATTTGATCGAATCTTTTCTGCCTGGCAAATTTTGAAACATAGCTTTGTTTTGTCAACGATCCAATATCTGAATAAATCCAAATAAATCCTTTTATCCTGATGAAAGCCAAAACTACTTGCTTATTAATCCTTTGAAAAAGCCCGTTTTTATTCCGTACATCTGTTGAAGACAATTGATCCAAACCTATGAAAAATAAGATGTCCGGTATCCTTTGAAATGTGAAACTGCTTTGGTAAACCTATTGAAAGAGCCCCTCAGGAAAGAGGGGTTCGTTATTTACAGTCAATTATATATTCTGCTCCCGTTGTGGGATAAGATTCCTTCAAAATAGATAATAAATCCTAAGATCATTGAGATTTTACTGGTTGTTAGTATTAAATTGCTTGCTCTCTGGCATAAAAGGATTATTACATAACACTAAATATTTAATCTTATTTAACTGAAGATTTGATGACCAGGTATATTTATCAATTGCTTGCTAAAGGAGTGATCCTGTCTGGATTATCCATGCTTTCAGGTACTGCGATCACGCAAAATTCAGCTGCTACACTGGAACAAGGTTTTAAAGATCCCCCGGCTTCTGCCTGGCCACGTACCTGGTGGCATTGGACAAATAGCAATGTGAGTAAGGATGGTATCACGAAGGACCTCGAGTGGATGAAAAGGGTAGGGATAGCCGGTTTTCAACTGGCTGATGTTGCTGCAGGTAGTGGACAGACGGTTAACGATAAGATCGTGTTTGGATCACCACAATGGTTAGACGCTGTTAAGCATGCCGCTTCAGAAGCAGAAAGATTGGATCTGGAAATGGCATTGTTTACATCGCCAGGCTGGAGCCTGACAGGTGGACCTTGGGTGAAACCCGGGCAGGCAATGAAGAAGTTGGTCTGGAGCGAATTAAATATTGAAGGTGGAAAAACATTCAATGGCATGCTGCCAGCACCTCCTGCCAATGAAGGACCGATCCGTAATTTAGCCCGCGGTGGTAACCGGGCCGGGAATGCGCCCACCTTTTATGGTGATTGTGCCGTAATTGCTTTTAGGACGCCGGCTGATGAACAGGATCTTTCTCAACTTTCTCCAAAGATTACTTCAAATTCTGGTGTTATCGATGCTGCATACTTATTGGATGATGACCTGAACACTTCATTGGCACTGAAGCCTTCTGAAAATAAAGGTCCGGTCTGGATACAGTACAACTTTAATGAATCAACGGAAGTAAAGGCAATAACAATTGCCGGCCCACGAGGAATACCATTCGGACGCTTACTGGCAAGTGAGGATGGACATAAATTCAAAACACTGGTCATGTTCCCGGGTAAGCAGGGTTACCGGGGAGGCACTGTGCGCACCTTCTCTTTTCCGGCGATTAAAGCAAAATACTTTAAGCTCGAATTGACAGGAGCTCCTATGAGACCTGCGGATGTCATTTCCGAAGCGCCCACTCAGCCGGATAGCGTATATACACTCAATGAATTCAAGTTGCATACGGGTGGCCGGGTGCACAGGTGGGAAGATAAAGCAGGCTTCAACTTCATGTTTGAATATGAAAACACGGCCACTCCCGGATTACCTGTCAATTCGGTTATAAGCCAGTCTGATATTATCGATCTCACTTCTAAAATGAACAAAGATGGAACGCTGCGCTGGGAGGCGCCTAAAGGCAAATGGACGATTATGCGTTTTGGCTATTCGCTTACAGGAGCAAAGAACCGTCCTGCAGTTCCGGCAGGACTTGGTTATGAAGTGGATAAGTTAAGTCGTAAACACACAGAGGCCTATATGAACAACTATACCGGGCCTATAGCTAAAGCCTTAGGTTCGTTGTATGGGAAAAGCCTGGGTTATATGTTGCTGGATAGCTGGGAAGCTGGTATCCAAAACTGGACCGATGAAATGCTGACAGAATTTCAAAAAAGAAGAGGTTATGATCCTACGCCTTTTCTTCCCGTAATGGCAGGCCGGGTGGTGCAGAGTGCGGAGATAAGTGATAGGTTTCTGTGGGACTTTCGCCGGACGCTCGTGGATATGTTTGCGGAAAATCATTATGGTGTTGTGACAGAGTTCCTGAATAAGCAGGGCATTAAAACTTATGGAGAAGCGGGTGGCGTTTCACTGGAGACGATTGAAGATGCTTTGCTGTACAAGAAGTATGTGGATATACCTATGGGAGAATTCTGGGTCAGGGATCTGCATCCATCTTCCATGTATTATGAGGATGTACGGGGCGCTGCTTCTGCGGCTCACGTATATGGTAAAAAACTGGTAGCGGCCGAATCTTTTACCGGGGGTAATTATGAATCACCTTACACGCTTAAGAAAATAAGTGATTATTGGTTCACCCAGGGAATCAACCTTCTCGTTTTCCACACTTCAGCCCATCAGCCATTGGACACTAAGCCAGGTAATACAATGGTAGGAACTCACCTGAATCGTAATATAACATGGGCAGAATTAGCCAGGCCAATGATGACGCACATGGCCAGGAATTCATATATGCTGCAGCAGGGCTTGTATGTTGCAGACTTTGCTTATTTGCTAAATGAAGGAGCGCCTTCTACAATGCCTTTCTGGGGAGGTGGCTTACAGCCGGCTATGCCTGGAGGATTCCAGTTTGATTACCTGAACGCTGATGCTTTGCTTTCCCGGATGACAGTAGACAATTCCGGCAGTCTGGTTATGCCGGATGGTATGAGCTATAAAGTGCTGGTGCTGCCCCAGACTGATTGCATGACTTTGCCTGTGATCCGTAAGATTCGTGATCTGGTAGCCGGCGGCGCTACAATTGTAGGCCCTAAACCCCAAAAGACACCTGGGCTTACAGGATATCCTGCTTCTGAACATGAGCTGCTTGAACTGGCTAATGAAATATGGGGAGACTTGGATGGTTCAAGCCGTACAAGACGTGTTTATGGCAAAGGAAAAGTTTTTTGGGGTGTTCCGCTTGACCAGGTTGTAACCTCTTTATCGATCACTCCTGATTTGATATATAGTGGTGATATAGATAAAAAGCTCTCATGGATACATCGCAAAGTTGGCGATACGGACATTTACTTTATTGTTAATGGCACCGATACTGCCCGGGACCTGGATATAAGATTTCGGATGAGTTGTAAAGATGTAGAAGTTTGGTATCCTGCTACAGGTGAAACAATGTTAGCAGGATATCAGGTTACAGGGAATGAAACAATGGTTACTCTTCAGTTAAAAGAGCGGGAATCTGCTTTTGTCGTTTTTAAAGATGGGGCAACTGGATTCGCACGTTCCGGTGGAACTGAAGTAACGGAACTGCTAACAACGGTTAATGGTCCATGGGAGTTAAGTTTTGCCCCCAGCCTCGGAGCTCCGGGAAAAGTGAAGTTCGATGAATTGATTTCATGGACGGCTCATGCTGATAGTGGTATTAAATACTTTTCTGGTTCAGCTACCTATTCAAAAATCGTTGATGCTGAGAAGAACTGGTTGAAGGCAAATAAAAAAATTCTATTAGATCTTGGTAAAGTAGGAGATATAGCAGAAGTTACTGTTAATGGTAAGAGCCTGGATCTGGTTTGGAAGGCTCCTTACCAGGTAGATATTACTGGAGCCATTAAACCAGGTAAAAATCAAATAATCATTAAGGTCACTAATCAATGGACAAATCGATTGATAGGAGATAAATTAGCGGGACCGGAAAAGAAAGTATTGGACGCCTACACGAATCCATTTGGTGGTCAGTACCAAATGATGGATTCTGGATTAATGGGACCCGTTAAAATCATTTCTGTAACAAATTCTAATAACAAATAAAACCTATCGGGTGATGAAAATTGTCAAATTAAGTACATTGATCATAGCGGTATCAGTTTTTTTTACACTTCAAACATTATGTCCTGTCAAGGGATGGACGCAGAATAAACCCCCAGCTGTAGTAGCTGGGTTTCCTGTTAACTATGATGAGGAAAAAGTAGGTAGTTACACGCTCCCCGATGTATTAACATTGAAGAATGGAAAGAAGGTGACCACTGTAAAAGAATGGAACGAACAACGCCGGCCAGAGCTTCTGAAATTGTTTGAAGAACATCAGTTTGGTAAAATGCCTCCCCGTCCTGCTGATATGACTTTTAATGTTTTTGACAAAGGAACACCTGCATTTAATGGTAAAGCCATCCGCAAGCAGGTAACTGTCTTTTTCACAAAAGATACTTCAAAACACAAAATGGATTTGCTGGTTTATCTCCCGGCAAATGCCACCAAACCTGCTCCTTTGCTGCTGGTCATAAATTTTAACGCCAATGCGAATGCTGTTGACGATCCTGGTGTGAAGCAAGGTTATGTATGGACCAGGGAAGGCAAAAGAATTCCGGCATCTGAAGCAAGAAGCTTCGGGAAACTGGATGTTAATCAGTTCATCTCTAAAGGTATTGGTATTGCTACAGTTTACTACGGTGATATAGAGCCCGATTTCAAAGATGGGATCAAATACGGTATCAGGGGACATTACCTAAAGCCAGGAGCGACTTATACTGCCCCGGATGAGTGGGGTGCTATCTCCGCATGGTCTTGGGGCTTAAGCCGGGCTATGGATTATTTAGAAACCGATAAGCAAATAGATGCCAAACGTATAGCCCTGCAGGGCGCCTCCCGTTTGGGAAAAACTGTTCTGTGGACAGGAGTTCGTGATCAAAGATTTAAGTTGGTTATTGCCAGTGTCTCTGGCGAAGGAGGAGCTGCCCTAAGCAGGCGTAATTATGGTGAAACCATCGCGCATATGACAGATACTTCACGTTATTATTACCAGTTTGCTCCGAACAGGCACAACTATTCCAGCGACTTTAACAGCGCTCCTGTAGATGCGCACATGTTGATAGCATTGATGGCCCCAAGACCTCTTTTGTTGCAAACAGGTAATACTGATCACTGGTCAGATCCTAAAGGAGAATTCCTCGCCGCTGTTGCTGCGGAACCTGTATATAAATTATTTGGTAAAAAAGGGCTGGGAACGGATAGAATGCCAGAACCTGGTGATAAAACGATGTTGAACACGCTTGGATACTATATGCATGATGGTGGCCATGGTATTATTCCTTCTGACTGGCCTGTTTTCGTAGAATACCTCGAAAAACATTTATAGCCTAAATGAAAAAGAAACCCGGGGGTACAGCTTCCGGGTTCTTCATTTTTGGTTTTCCACTCTGGTCTTTTTAATCGCATACAGTTGCTCTCCGCATACACGTTCTGTATCTTTTTACCTCGCGTTTTTGTGGTTGGTAATAAACCTCTACAAAAAATCCATTTAATTCATACACTTTTACATAGTAGCTAGGAATGAATTTCTCCGTTATCAGGTCGCCCCATAGGTCAATCACATCTTTTTTACCGGATTCGCTTAATCCGTTAAAGTCACGCATTGTCATCTTCTATGATTTTTGGGTTTATGATTGATTTGAAAGGTTGTAAAAATTTGCCTTCCCCTGGTAAGGCAGAAGCCCATGAATAGGACTGGAACTTCGGACTCGAATTACTTCTTTATGGATCAGGTTACGTAGTAATTGATGCTCAGTTAGGATAACTAAATGATTTACGTTCATAGATATTAAGATTGTTCAGAATCTGTCAACAAAGACAAAGCCATACAGGTTGTTAAACTTAGTTACGGTAGCTTTTGTTTATATATTTAGGTTTTGGTGGAAACATCTCCTCAACTTATAGTGCAAAAAGTTACAATTTATACACAATGAAGCGTGGTATTGATTCAAAACAAGACTGATTGGCTAAGTGGAAAACTTTTGTGAATAGGCATAGCATTTGGATTTAAAAGATAAATTATGTGAATATGGAACTGGGGGTTGTAGTATTATTTCAAAGAGCACTGGCTCATTACACTGTAGCAGTGAGAGAGGATGGAACTTACTTGGCGAGTCTTATTCAATATAAGGGGAGCAAACAGCACGAGCCACCTCATCGGATCTGGTTTAAAAAACAAGGTCGGCACTGCATCGGTGATACTGACGATCAGGAACTAATGGATGACTTGTATCATGCTGTTCAATCAAAGATGGATAAAGAAGAGGCATTGATCCCTATCAAAGGTCCGTTAGCTTATTACTTCAGAAAATTTCAATAGGAAGTTTTGTGCAGTCAGGAAATAGTGTAATTGTGATGAAAGGTAGTCTGTAATAGGCTGCCTTTTTTATGTTTGTATATGGTAAGATGCAAGCTCGTCATTAACCCCTGGCCAAAAGGTGGTAGGTTGTTTGTAAATATTATATTGGTAAGTCCCATGCTATTTATTAATTTGTTTGTCCATATAAATGAAACCTCATTTGGCATTATTTCAGGAACATCCGGATGCACAAGCAAAGATCGATCAGCTCCAACATTTATTAGATTCACTTTTAACTGTTGTTTTTAGCATTGATCAGGATGGCATCTTCACTTTTGTCAATAATACGGCACTTGAGGTCTGGGGCTATCATCCTGAAGAATTGATCGGTACCCCTTTTATTCATCTAATGGTTGAGGATGACAAAGAAAGGACCTGGAACTATTTCAGGCAAATTACATCCGGGCAGCCTATCCTTCATTTTGAGAACTGCTTTCAAAAAAAAGAGGGAACTACGGTGCCCATTTCCTGGGCAAGCCGGTGGGACGATCAGGACAAATTGTTGTATTGTGTGGTTCGGGATATTTCAGAGCGAAAGCAAATAATGGCCATGCGTCAGCAGTACCAGTCCGAATTAAAAAAACGCAACCAGGAAATGAATGACCTGTTGGAGCGGATAACGGATGCTTTCTTTTCTGTGGACCGGGACTGGACGGTTACTTACTTCAATCGCCAGGCGGAAAGCCTGGTTAAGCTTCCCCGTGAAAAGATAATATATAAGAACCTGTGGCAAACTTTTCCAAAAGCACTAGGTACACCTATTGAGGCAAACTTGAGGATGGCATTTGAAAAACAGGTGCCGGTCTGTTTCGAATCTATGTCATCTATGCAGCCTATCTTGCTCGAGTTCTCTGTATATCCTTCTCCAAACGGGTTAACTGTCTTTTACAGGGATATTACTGAAAGAAGGAATACAGAGGAAGAGATGCAGAAGTTGTCTCTCATTGCCAAAGAAACAGGTAATGCTGTATGCATGATCGAATTGGATGCAAGGATTTCCTGGATCAATAACGCATTTACCAAAATCACAGGTTATACGGCAGAGGAAGCGATTGGACGGAAAAACAGTGACCTGTTAATAGGTGAGGATACCAATTTGAATGGGATTATTGAAATGAATGAAAGTCTAAAAAATAAAAAGCCATTCCGGGGAGAGATTGTCGGTTACACCAAATACAATACAAAAGTATGGTTAGATATTTCCGGCCAGCCGATGCGTGATAAGGATGGAAATGTAGTGAGATATTTTGTTATCCAAACGGATATCTCGGAGAGGAAAAAACTGGAGCAGCAATTACAAATGCAACAAAAGCAATTGACCAGCGCTGTTATCGCTGCCCAGGAAAAAGAACGGGAACAGGTAAGTAAAGAATTGCACGACAACGTAAACCAGGTGCTTACTACTGTGAAACTCTATTCTGAACTTTGCCGCGATGGCTTAGGCGATACTAAAGACATAATGGATAAGTCCATTAAACTGTTGCAAATTTCCATAGATGAGATCCGGAGCTTATCCAAGCGCCTCTCTGTGCCTTCATTAAGTTACATTAAACTGAAAGACTCGGTAAAAGACCTGGTAGATTCAATAACAGCTACAAATAAGGTGTCGATCGTATTGGATACTTCTGCGATCAATGACCTGGAAATAAACGAAGAATTGCATCTCGGGATATACCGGATCATTCAGGAGCACATGACCAACATATTGAAGCATGCGGATGCGCATGACGTACAGATCATATTTATGCTTTCTGATGATGATCTCGTGCTGAAAATTATAGATGACGGAAAAGGCTTTGATATAAAGCAGAAACGTACAGGAATTGGGATCGCCAATATGATCACACGGTCACAAAGCCTGAATGGTACACTGAATTTAAACAGCGCACCTGGATTGGGGTGTGTATTGATCGCACAGTTCCCGCTCCAGGTGCGTTAAGTACTGGCTTAATCCTTCCATACCACTACATCAGCCGGCTTCAGCGTTTTACTTCCGATCAGCACTTTTGCTTTCGTGGGTATGGCTACAGTATATGGTTTATCTGAATAATTCATACCTACCCAGAATCCATCACGCCACTCCACTATGATTCCCTGGGGATAATTCTCAATTGCGATACCTGCCCTCTGATATACCTTCTGTAATACAGCTTTTTCCAATCCGCCATCATCAGTATCAGGCCCTACATAAGTTACTGTGCCTTTGCCTAATTTACGGGTAATGACGGCAGCTTTGCCTGCATAATACTGGTTGAAATAAGTAGCCCACACTTCAGTGCCTGCATCAGGCTCCAGCACATCTCCCCAGTTATTCCATTGAAAATTCTGTGTTCCAACTTTGATAGTGCCTGTTACGGAATCTGGCAGAAGATCGTAGAATGAAACCTTTCCGCCTATCAATTCATAGATCGGTTCAGCCCATTTCATCTCCCACAACTTACCGGTACGGTCTTTCTGTCCTGTACGTGATGAAAGTACAAGGTGCCCTCCATTCTGAACATACTGTTTCCACTTGTTCACCAGGCTGGCATCCAGCAGTTGATAAGCTGGTGCGATCATGACGGGGTATTTGGAAAAGTCTTTATCCTCGGTGATGACATCCACTGGCGCGCCAAACTGTTTCAAGGCTCCATAATATCGCATCAGGTGCTGCATGGTATTCCATTGATGGGTTTGTGGCTGGTTGTCCATTTCCCAACGGTTATCCGCATTGTACAAAACAGCGGTTAACCGGCGGCCGTACGGCGTAGGCACGGTAGCATTCGGATCATACTGCTTTTGCAACTCTCTGATCTCCTTGATTACTTTGATATATTCAAGGCCGCTGGTGCTGGGCGTAACGCCGTCCGTACTAATAATGCCATAATGGTATTGTTCACCACCGGTTAACGGCTGTTTGAAGCGGTAGTTGCAAACAAACTTATTGCCGCCTGCAAAGGCATGCCATATCCACATGCGCACTGCTCCCGGCAATGGTTGGGAATTGAATTTGCCCCAGTTGACCTGTCCTGGTTGTAGTTCCATAACGCCCGTTGTACCATTAAGCGGCCTGAAAAGGTCATTGGCAAATGAAATGCTGGTGGGTGATCCCATTCGGAATCCTAATGAGCCAACACCTTTATCGTAGCCAGCAACCAGGTACTTGGTATAAGTAACAAAATCAAGACCGGTGATGCGTGTTGGATCTACATCTACGTGCTCTGGCATCAGGTTGGTCGTGATCCATTGATCAGGGGAAATATGTTTGCGCAATATCTTATACTGTAAACTTAAAAAGTCATTGGCTTCATCAGCGGAGAAACGCTTGAAATCAAGTACAGCGTGCGGGCTGGGTTGAGCGATCAGTTCCTTTTGATTAGGAATACGTACCTGGCTGAAATCATTGTAACGGATACTCCAGAAAGCCGTACCCCACGCGGTATTGAGTGCGTCAATACTCTTATATTTTGCTTGTAGCCATTTGCGGAAGCTTTCCTGGGCTGCAGCACTGTAATCATACTGGCCATAATGCGAGGGCTCATTATCCAGCTGCCAGCCCCATATGCGTTTGTCGTTTGCATAATGTTTACCTAAAGCTTCAACCATGCGCTCTACATATTGCCTGTACACCGGGCTGGACCAGGAAATTTGCTGCCTCGAGCCATGTTGCATGGTGGTACCATTATCATTCACCATCAATATCTCCGGGTGTTTTTGAGCGAGCCATGCTGGTGGAGTAGGGGTAGATGTACACATGATTACCTTAATTCCGTTTTGAACAGACAGGTCAACAGCTTCATCCAGCCACTTGAAATCAAACTTGCCTTCTTCTGGCTCAATAAAAGCCCAGGCAAATTCACCAAAGTGTGTAAAATCAAAGCCTACCTCCGCCATCTTTTTGATATCTCGCTCCCAGTACTGGCGTGGCCATTGTTCCGGGTAATAATAGGAGCCAATGGTCATCAGGTCTTTCCTGGGAAAGTATTGGTCAGAAGTTTGAGCGTTAACCTGAACAGTCAGTAGCGATAACATAAACAACAAAGTACTTGGAATAACCTTACAGGATTTTTTCAATTGCAGCATGTTAGATAATTAAATACGATTTTGGTTTTAAAGGTAATGAACAATTGTATTACTGACATTTAAGGATATAACTATCATATAAATATCTATTATATATGATCTGCTTCCCTAAACCACAAACCACAAACCACAAACCATAAACCACAAACTACAAACCTCAAACTAACAACTCAACTTCGTATCTTTCACCCATGTACAGATTGATTCTAACCTTAAGCTTGTTATTCATTTGCACTATTGCCATATCCCAGCAAAAGGGTAAGGGTTTTCAGTTCGAAGAAAGAAAAGACAAAAAAGAATTGGCGGTCCTGTTCAACAACCAGCTACTCACCGCCTATTGTTATTACGATTCAAGCCGGAAACCTGTATTATTCCCGGTAAATACGGTGGATGGGATCACTGTCACGCGTAGTTATCCTTTTGCGATGATTCCTGGCGAAAGAATAGATCATCCCCATCATACAGGTATTTGGTTCAACTATGAATCTGTCAATGGCCTTGACTTCTGGAATAATTCCACTGCCATACCTCTCGAAAGAAGAGATCGTTATGGTGCCATCCGTCATCAAATGATAGTTGATAAAAAAGCCGCTGGAAATGAAGCTGCTTTAACAACGGCTTCTGTTTGGGTAAGGCCGGACAATAAAGAATTATTGAATGAAACAACGCAGTACCAGTTCAATGTCCGTGGAAATGATCTCATCATCGACTACACAATAACCTTGACTGCCAGGGATACAACGGTAATTTTCAAAGATGTGAAAGACGGCCTTTTAGCGATAAGGGTCGCAAGGGAACTGGAAATGCCTTCCAAAGATGCTACAGGATTTGTGGATGAAAAAGGAAATGTGAATACGGAAAGAAAAATGAACAACGAAGGAGTGACCGGCATGTACTATAGCAGTGAGGGGTTCAAAGGTGATGACGTATGGGGCACCAAAGCAACCTGGGTAATGCTTGCCGGTAAAAAGCAAAACAAGGATATCACCATCGCCATCATAGATCACCCTTCCAATATTGGTTATCCTGCTTACTGGCACGCCAGGGGTTATGGTCTCTTCGCAGTGAACCCACTGGGCAGAAAGGTATTCAGCAATGGTAAGGAAGAACTGAACTTCACCCTGCGGCCTGGCCAGTCCGCCACCTTCAGATACCGGGTATTGATCCATTCAGGCAAAATGCCTGCAGCCGCTGATATGAATAAGCTTGCTTCAGAATTTGCGGAACTTGCATCAAAATAAATGCTTATTAACAAACATGAACTTTTATTTCCGTTTCTCTTTGATCCTGGTCCTGGTTTCAGCAGGCTATACCCATTCTATTGCCCAGGATTCCGCTACCCCTGATAAACGCAGCTACAGGATATTCCAGTTCCCTGCCAATATGATTCCAACCATCGACGGCAAGACAGATGACTGGAAAATATTTCCTGATGATCACACAGTTGGCATGGATCAACTATGGGACGATAGCCGCAAGCACGCATCTGCCGATCCGAAAAACCTCGATGTAAAGGTGAAAGTAGGATGGGTAAAAGGCATGAACCGCCTGTATTTCCTATATGAGGCCTATGATAATTATTGGGACTTTACATTGCCAGACCTGCACAACGATATTTTCGAAATTGTAGTTGATGGCGACCAGTCAGGTGGTCCGTTGATCGACCGTTTTCATCCCAACAAAGACCTGGATAAGATGGACGCCTACTTCTCCTTCCACGGCGTACATGCGCAGAATTATCACATATTCACGCCAGCCGAAGGTAAAGATTGGGCGCTTGCCTGGGGTAGTCAGCCATGGATCAAAGACCTCCCATATGCTAATGCCGCTTACAACTACAACTTTAAACCTGGCCAGTCAGGCAAGCTTACACTGGAGTTTTGGATCACGCCATTCGACTATGCAGGCCCCGAAGGGCCTTCCCGTGCTGTTGAATCCATACTTACGGAAAACAAGAACATAAGCCTGGGCTGGGCAATCATTGATTACGATGATGTAAATGCAAAAGGCAATAATGGCTTCTGGAACCTCTCTAAAGAGCACACTATGTACGGAAATGCTTCCTATTTACTTCCCTTCAAACTCATGCCCCTGGAAGACCGTTTCAAAAAGCCTATAGAAGCGCAATGGTCCTTTAAGGTTGTGGATATGCAAAGACGCCTGGTGGCTTTCAAAGACGAATCAATAGGCAAGATCACATCCTGGAAATGGGACTTTGGTGATGGTACTACGTCCACGGAGCAGCATCCCACACATGTATACGAAAAGCCCGATCATTACATTGTTACCTTATGGGCAGAAGGGCCTGCAGGCAAATCACGGCGTGCAAAGGTTTGGGATGTGGCAGTAAAGTAAATAATGTTTACATTTAAGTAAACTTCAGGTCATGACACTTTTAGGATTTATTATTCTGCTGGTAATAGCCGCAATCTGCGGTTCCATAGGACAATCATTGGCTGGATATGATTTGGGCGGATGTTTTGTGTCGATAATCGTTGGCTTCATTGGCGCATACCTTGGCATGTGGATCGCAGGCAAGTTTGGCCTGCCCGAGATCTTTGCTATTTCAGTTGAAGGCAAGCCCTTTCCTATAGTATGGGCAGTAATTGGCTCCGCCATATTTACCCTCATTGTCGCATTATTACGACGGGCCTTTGTCGGACGCAACAACTATTAAATACTTGCCTTTAAGGCTTTGGTGTTAGACTGGCATCATTACTCACAAACGCGATCTTCTTACTGTCCGGCGACCATGATGGTGTGTTGATGGAACCCTGTCCGCCATATACATAAGCGATCACTTTCGGTGCTCCGCCACTTACAGGCATTAACCGCAGGTACACATGCCTGTAAAATGGATGGTCATTAGGATCAATATCATTCATGTACGACAGGAACGCGATCCATTTGCCATCAGGCGAAATATGCGGGAACCAGTTGTTGTAATCATCAAAAGTTAGCTGCTCCTGGTCACTGCCATCTGGTTTCATGCGCCACAACTGCATCCTTCCCGTACGCACAGAATTAAAATAGATATACTTACCGTCAGGACTGTATTCTGAACCGTCATCCAGGCTTGGATGTGTAGTTAGGCGGATCTCTTTACCACTGCCATCCGAAGCGATCTTGTAAATGTCAAACTCATTGTTTCGCTGACCGGTATAAGTAAGATACTTCCCGTCAGGCGACCAGCCATGCAAATAAGAAGGTCCGGTAGGAGTGATCAGTTTTGGTTTCCCACCCTCGATAGGTACCGTATAAATGAGAGAGCCATATTCCTGCTTTCCGCTCGAAGAGCTCAGCCCCAGCATCTTGCCGTCAAAAGAAATTACATGATCATTGTTGTTGTTCTTTACAAAATCTGTATTGATTTCCTGCGGCTTCCTGGTATCCAGATCAAAACGGTACATCAAACCTTTACTTGAATTATAGATCAAGGCTTTTCCATCGGGTGTCCAGTTAGGAGCTTGTAATGAACCCGGATCTGAGTACACAACTGTCCGGTGTCCGCTGTCCACGTCCATGGTCTCAATATGACTACCAATATAATCCCGGTATGGAGTAAAGCCTTCTTTTACCGGTTTAATGATACGGACATTACGGAACCGGGCCTTCTCAGTTACATCTTTATTGTGCGCGCAAACAAACAGGCCGACATAAACCTCGTTGCCCAGGTCCAGGTTGGGAACTTCCGACTTTGTGAATGGCTCACCAAAACGGGCTACAGACATAGTATATTGATTACCTTTTCTTTCAATTTGCAATACATCCGGAGCTGAGATCGTAGAGCGGACTTCTTCAACTTCACCACCTTCTGTCTTTCGATACTGTAACGAAATCAGCCCATCTCCATGCAATTGAACACTCACCATCGGCGAACTGCTGTCAAGACTGTTTCGCACCATCCATCCCGTCTTGCGGTGCGGATCAACTCCTTTACCAACCAACGTACCATGAGCTTGCAGTATAAAATCTCCTTCCAGTTTCTTCCATGCAAAATGAAATTCATCATGACTGCCCCAGATATTCGATCCCGAGCCTGAGATAGTATATTCTTGCTTCTCTTCATCATACGAAACCGCCCCCCGGTGAAGGACCGCACCTACATCACTGTTTCCATCAAATTGTTTGACCTGTCCCTGTGCAAAAGAAGAATATGCTAAACTCATAAGAAACAATATAACAATCGTTTTAAAAATATGGATACTGTTGATCATGCTGGTTTATTATAAAATAATCCTTACCCTTAGAGCAGGAAATGAAGTAGATACAATATAATGTTTATTTAGATAAAGAGAATGCTCAGGTGTAAAACTTACTGATGTGGCTCTTTTGCGGTTCTTTCCTGATGCAATAAAAATATGTGGAAATTTATTACAATTTAAATGACTCCTCTACTTCTATTTGAAATCAATATTCCCACTCATATACTTTAAATTGTACTTGAAAACATCAATTCGCCAGCCCTGTTCTGTATAAGTCAGGTGAAGATTGTAACTGCCGACAAATTCCCTTGTCTTGCCTTGAGTTGCGGAACTTTTATAATGAGTTGCAGTAGCATACGCGAAAACATCTGCCGTCTGTTCAGTGATAGTTACCAGGTGGTTACCGGCCAGGTGATTCACCGCATCCAGTCCTTCAAATCCCTTTTGCCATATCTCGCAAACCTCTTTAGCCGCCAACTTCTTTGCTTCACCTCCCAATGAGGTCATATCAAACTCTATTTCTTCTGTAAATACTTCGTCTGATAACTTGTCCCATTCCTGGGAGTCTGTATATATAAATAGCTTAGTAACAATGTCTATGATTTGCTCCCGTGA
>Ga0115848_100515_pt1 | contig 15340 bp, 7 predicted proteins | sample InSIn3gowninarea_FD_83862 | JGI IMG/M metagenome (GOLD analysis project Ga0115848, IMG submission 83862) | reverse complement strand
ATGATATTCGAGTCTTGGATTCTCTATTCAATCTTTAGTTGATAGAGGTATTTATGTCTTCTACAATCTATTTCTTATCTTCCCTCCTAATGAGGATTGTCACCTATGTCTCTTTGAATATCCTATGGTCATTATTTTGGATACATTTTATAGGATTTTCATTATCATAGTTCATCTAACCATCCAATTCCTATTTATTTTATATTGATTTCATCCTTGCTTTGTGAGCATACTATCTTCAGATCATAGACATATAAATGTATGATCATCGATGGCCAATGAAATAACTAGTGAGAGTTCATTCACTTAAAAGTAAATCAATGATGCAGCTATGGCCAATTTGTTAACATTGGATCATATCCAATGGATGATGCATTTTTCTATGTATCCATATGGTTCTTTCTTTGAACCTATCCAAATAATAATATCTTTGAATCATATACATAAAATGTATGATCATTGATGGCCAATGATATGGCTAGTAAGAGTTCACTCACTTAAAAGTAAATCATGATGCAGTCATGAGCAATTTGTTGATATTGGATCATCTCCAATGGATGATGCATTTTGCTATGTATGCATATGGTTATTAATTTGAACCTATCCAAATCATACTATCTTTGGATCATAAACATATAAACGTATGATCATCGATGGCTCTCGATACAGCTAGTGAGATTTCACTCACTTAAAAGATAAACTAATGATGTAGCCATAAGTAAGCTTGCTGACATTGGATCATCTTTGATGGATGATGTAGCTTAATTTGCATCCATCCTATAATTTTATGACTAATACTTCATGGTAGGTACCTAGCTTTAGAAGTGTAGGAAAAAATACAATCCAAATTAGGGGATGAGCATTGTGCTTTCTATCATTCAAGATGTCGATGGTGTACCATAGGTTATTATTTCTGCTCATCCAAATCATCACCTCTCTATTTCAAAGCATGGATGTAAGTGCATCAATTTACCATGTATCTAACATAAAGGAATGATTAGATTCATGATCGAAATAGTATAAAAGAGGCATCAAATATCTTCCATCTCCAACCTTAGACATGGATTTCTATAGTCATCCACATAGTGTTCTTGAAGATAGCTTCTTCAATAGATTTTGCCTTGGCTAATCTACTCAAAGATCTTTTCTTGGGGCATCCAAGTCAAAAGGAGAGTAGCATAAGGAACCTCATCATCATCAAAAAAATACAATGCAACAAAAGAATTAAGAGAATATTAGAAACTTTTCTTCTACACTTCTTTGGACATGTAATTTCATTTCTTCAATTGCACATCCAAAGAGGTGCAAATGTAGCTTCCTAAACATGAACCTTTATGTATTAAATAAATCATTTTATTCCCTTTATAATGTATTATTTAAAAAGGGATTAAAATGTCTAAAAAGAGGTGTAGGCCATGTGTTTGACCCTTGTAGCATGTATAAGAGGTCAAAGCCCATAATAGAAGTATCCATATATAAAGGCATTTAGGATATTCAAAGAGACATAGGTGACAATCCTCATTAGGAGGGAAGATAAGAAATAGATTGTAGAAGACATAAATACCTCTATCAACTAAAGATTGAATAGAGAATCCAAGACTCGAATATCATTTCCAAAGCAAACCTTTGGAAGGACTTCTCATCTGTAACAAGCAAATTTATTATCTTAGCATCATCATATCTTTGCTATATCGATAGATTATTCGTTCACTTGTAACTTTATCTTTTGTTGCATCTTTGATTCTATCTCTAACATGACACTCGTAGTGTACCATTACTGGGGCATCAACACCATGCTAATGCATATTTTCTTATTTGTTATTGATGTATGCTTTCACTAGTCGATTAAACATGCATATTAATTGAATAAACTGTATGATTTAATCATCTTTTATCATGTTCCTTCTTAATATCAACAAACTAATAGACCAAATAGTGCATATACTAATTCACTAATTAATTAACCATAATTACACTATTTAGGATCTACACTTAGCAAGAGTTGATAATCCTAGTATCTCCTCTTCTTGCACTAGAATATCATGATTTGGATTATTAACCTAGTATGGGTCATGATGTAATGATCCCTTATTGGTTGCCTCATCGTTATCCTCATCCTCATCTTCATGCATGCTGAGATCCACATGATGAACTTTATGCCACCAGGCCATGTATCCTAGGGCTACTCTTAGTGTGATAGATATATATATGTTAGTCCATCACAAACTCTAGATTCCTCCTAGGTCACCTACCATGTTGGTATCACCTAAGAACCATCAAGAGCATCCTGATCTATCATCTATCACCTATAACAAGTAGGTACTATTGGAATATACTTCATAATACCAAACTATTGGAGGACTCTATAGGGGATATAACACTCTATGAGCTTCCTATTAGTTTAGAGGAAATACTCCTATTGTATCCATGCAATATGATGAACATCATCATCCCATGCCATATCAATATAGGAAACCCAAACCATATTGCCTGCTTGTAGTTGTTTGATCTCTCTTCATTGAGCCTCCAATGAGTGGGGGTACCTATATCCTTAGGCCTTAGATACCCAACATATCAATGCTATATTTCTCATATCCCCTTATTCTATCTATAGCCCAACTGTTCTAATGACATCAATCTTATCACATGCCTACACCTATAATAGGCCTGCATGAGCAATGGTAAGATTGAATTTATCAATGCTCACAAAATTGTATAAATCTATGTACAATTAAGCCAATACTAAAGGCCCCCATGCAAATTATGTACCCCAGGAACAAATCTCCTATACAACCCATACTAGCCTCCATGGGAAAGAGGAGCTTCTCTTATCAAGATATAGATATATCATGATAATCACAACAATCAATAGTCTAAGATGTATGCCTAATTGGGAAAAGCAATACACATCTGCCAACTAAGCTACCTAATGCTCCCAATCAAGATATTCTTCCCATGTTATCCATAGATATAGTTGATCCTATACCCAACTATCTACCACCTCCATATGGTGGACTAGCTTCTTTCTAATTAAGATCCCCCATATCTAGTAAACGTCCAACTAGGTAACTATCACCTCACCTAGGGGTAGGTAAAATATGTTATAATTGAAATAATATCTCTCCACCAATGCATTAATAAGGGGAAATTCTTGCTCGATGTGCCCACCTATTAATAAATCCTCTATCCCACTATAGGTGAGAATATTATCCTCCCAAGTGATATTGTACCAGGACCAAGCCTTCTCTATAATAGTCATTGATATTAGCCCATCCCGTATCAAAACCTGGTGACCCTACAAGGTAAATCAAATAAATAAAAAGTTAATTTTCATCAATTACAATGATAAAGAATGAACAATAGAAATACGTAACAAAAAAATAGGAGACTCATTGTGTGATTATATGGAAGAGAACTAATATAATCCACAACATAGCCCTTCCATCCAGTAAGTGGTCATCCCACATCCCTCCTATCACCTTCTACCATGAGGTTAATATGATGGAATAGGAGCTAATAAATTAACAAGGAGATCATCTACATGCCTACCATTACAAACATGATAATAACAAATAAATGGATAAAAATCTTATGCAAAGATAAGGATGGGTCAAAGGCACCTCGAACACATTTACCCACCAAGTCGTATGCTAAAAAAGGTTTGGAAAGAAAAAACACCATAATCACCTGGTCATCAGAGCTCTGATGCTGATAGTGATAATGATAGAATAGAAATGATAATAAAAAGTTAACAATTTTATTTTATATTGTAATTATTTACCACAAACCCTACGATTTCCTTACCATTAAATTTTTATTGCTCAAAATTAGTATTTCATACCTACATTATGCTTATAAATATTTTAAAGGGCTATAATTTCTTTTTGAAAAATTAATTTATCTTTTTTTACGTTTCCAACATCATGTGTTTCTATAAATTGTTCATCAATTTAGCACTCATCACTCAATAATGGTAAACTCTTTCTTTTGCCTAGTATATATTACATGTTGCTATGCAAATTATTTGATTTTCATTTTCTCAATTTTATTATGTTAAACAAATGATACTAGCAACATGATTTTCATTAAATTAGTAGAGATTTCAACTATGCTAATTTAATTTACAAAATATTACTTCATGTAGATGCCTAAAATTAAATTATTTTTTCTTTTATAATTCATTTTATTGTAAAGAGGGTCAAAAATACCCCAAGGCAATATAATCAATGTAATGGACCATAACATAATGTAAAGGGTATCTAATATCGATAAAGACATACCAAATAAAGTAATATGTAATTGTATCAAGAATACCAAAATGTTGTTATAAAAGAACATCAAAGGAAGTTTGATAGAGGAGAGTAACAACATTGCAAGAACACACTCGTAAGGTGAGAAATGCTATATCTAAATATCTTAACAATAATGGTATTTTGTAACACTACCTCCCTTTAGATATGCATAACCATTCATAGCGAGCTTGCACACTTTTTGTTTCGCTCTTGAATTTTCTTATTCTATATAGCTAGCAGCATAGTATCTTTAGGTCATTGGCAACATCCACATGTATGAATGTTATGTGGTGATTGATGGATGGATTTTTTTATTTCATATTGATGCTAATGCTATGAAGCTACATAAATTTTAATTATTTTTTTGATCCCATATATTAGATATATGCTTCAATAATTATATTATAGGTAAATAATACAATTATTTAATATTACGTATTATTTTTCATCTACATTTTGGTGAACCTAACTATTCGATTCATCTTGCCTTTTCAACAAGATCTCATGATAATTATATAATAGACCCATGTCATCAATGCCATTCTAAAAGTGCTTCTAGGACATCAATGATATGAAAATAGAGGTAAAAAATGATACCATTATGAAAAGAATGATATAAATGCATTGAATTGTTTAGGCAATTTGTCAATGATACTAGATCTTGTTATAGCTACTCAGCTCACCAATCTTGAAAATAATAGGCAATCATAGTGTTATCACATAAAATTGATTTATGCATTAAAATTAATACATTAAGAAACATGTGCTTGCACTAATACACACCTAGAATATTTAATTCAATACGATTGATGTTTATCTTGAATATTGCTATATGTTATGGGCTAACCTTGTTTATGTAGGTACACATCGACCCATGGGTTGCATTACTATTTCTATATAAATAGGGATCTAATAGCAATTCCACCTCAAGAAGATACATAATCCCATATCTGGTCTTGGTGGTGGCAATCCTTTAGGTATCTCTTGATGCTGCCATTCAAGGTTATGGTTTGTGTACTTCCTTATGCAAGCGATTTTGACATTAATGATCTATACTGATATCACATTATGGTTCAAAACATCTACATAGAAGTGTTCAACTTGGTTTGAAAGAAAGAAACACTCTAAAGAAGATTGTCGACATCCCTCTTTTAGTCAAATAGGTCATTGACATTTCTTTACAATGTGAAATAGGTCATTCATGGTCCTTTTTTTGCAACATTTCAGGTCACAGCTTTTGAATAAGGATTATTTCATCATCAACATATCATATACATCTTTTTTCTTTGGTGTTAAGTAAATTTCATAAGATAAGTATATAAATTATAGTTTTTAATTGGTATTGTCATCTCAATTCTAGTTTTGTTATCTTCTTCATCCCTCTTCACATTCTAAATTACTATCCATACCTCTAAGCAGATATCTTGGGTTTGTAGGTATTTATTTATTTGCATTCTCAAAATATTTATAAACATTTGGTGAACCCAACATGAACTTTGAATAATTTTCCCTACACTCTATAGTCTAGGTAAAAGCTAAAAAGCAAAAAGGACTTTTGATCAAAACCAAATAAAAACATGAGCAATTCATTAGGTCACCTCCAATCAACTCAACCAAAACTTGAGTAAGCTAAGAGAAAAAGAAAATCATGGAAAGGAGTGACATCAATAAAAAAGAATGCTAGGTTAAATAAAATTAGTACTCCCTTAGTTGTTGAAACTGATTTTTCGGATGATAAATCTTATCTTGGAGATTTTAAAGATAACAATGATCCTAGGAAAATTGGTGTAGAAGAAACAAATGATGAATCCTATCATGGGGATTCAAAAGACAATGAGAACCTTGAAGAAGAAATCTTAGAGGACATAGTCCAACCTCCTAAACATAAATTATAGTTAGTCCTTTACCATTCTATAAAGTCTAATGATATAAACCTTCCAATGATAAACTAAGGCTAGTACATGAATTCATAGGACATCTTATGGTATTCTATAGGTTCATTAGAGATCCCATTATAGGTCATTCGTTGCATGTAATCTATGAATTTTTTACGACAAATAGTCTTAGGTCACCCATTAGGACACCTCTTATCAAATCGATCCTTTTTCTAAGCATCTCAATAGACCAAAAAAGGATCGCCCACCATCTAAATCTAGAGGAAATGGACTACCCATGGCCCATTTTGGCCATTGAAAGTCATGTAGATTTTTGTGTGCCCTATCCTGATTGAAATCCTTTCATCCTTGAGTTGATCAAATAGAACCTTAGTCAACCTTCATTGTCACTTGCACTTATGAAAAATTGCAAGAGACATGAACTAGTAACACAAGAAGAAATTAATTATGAACATTCAAATGATGATGTAGTAGAATTTGATGATGAATCAGATAGTGAGTCAGAAATAGAACTTGAAATTGACCCTATTGCATAAAAATTTATTAGTGCCTACCCTTTTTGGTCGGATAAGGAAAAAAAATCAAAGAGATAGAAGTAAGGAAAATAATAAACACAAAGTCTTACCAAAAATCTCAACTATGTGTGAGACAAGTCATCATAAGAGAGTTAGAAAGGTAATTAATACAAGAATGGAGAGAACAAAAGGAAAGATATACTCCAGGAATACTTGACTATGAGAGTGAGGAAGAGATTGAAAATCTCACTTTTCTAGCATAAAATGAGCAAAATAATGACAATTCAACCACAAAAAATGAAAAAGAGAAATTAGATAAAAGAATGCCACTACTAATAGAAATGGTTGAGCAACTAAAAAAGTTAACACACTTGAATGAAATAAAAGAAGATAAATAACTAAAGTAAAGTCACCACCTTTGTACAAAGATAAAAAGTAAAACATGGGAAGGGAAAGACATAGATTTTAGTAAATATGATAGTATTAGTGATCCAAGAATGCACATCACAATCTCTGAAGAAGCAACTTACAACCATCAACATGATGTAGATATATTGGCAAGATTATTTCAACTTAGTTTAGGAGAATAAGCCTTTGAATGGTTCTATAACCTCAAAAATTAAAGCATCACAAGTTATGACCAGCTAAAATAAGAGTTTGTTACTCAATATTAGCACAACATAAAAAAAACTACCCTTGTAGATTTAGCCAAAATGAGATAAGGAGAAAATCAATCATTCAATGAATTTGTAATATAGTAGAAGAAAATGGCAATATTTATAAATTTGAGTGAAAAGGAGCTAAAATAGATGTTGATAAAGTCTTTTAGAGATGAGATGATACTAAATTTCTTCAACTATCTAGAACAACCCCTCTCAGAGATGATTATTTCCATGATCTAAAAAGAGAAACATATGATAAAAATTGATTCTTAAAAATTTAGAAGAGAAGAAAGAAAACCTTCAACTTTGAGAATGGTAGCCATAATTGTAACAGTAAAAGACACACATTGCCCAACCAAACTCAAAACCCTCCAAGTGTACACCAAAGTCATGGAAGATCATGATGAGTTGTTATAGTTATTATTACAAAAAGGTTTGATTCAACTACCACCTATGAACCAAAAGGCCACCAAAATTGTAGGAGGATTTTGTGAATATCATAGGGTTCATGGACATAAGACATTTGAATGCAAAAAGTTTAAAGATATCATCCAAGATCTGGTAGATAGAAAAGCGATATCATTTGAAAAACCATAAAGAAAAGAAAAAAACTCTTGTACATGTAGATAATGAAAATTTGGGGATATATAAGAACCCCATGCCACAACATGATGCAGGAATATTATATACATAAGAAAAATAGTGAAATCAAGCTAGCACTAGTGGAGTCACATGGCCCTTTGGATGCATCATTTGGTAAATGTTCATGATCTTACTAACACTAACAAAAACTAACATTAGGATAAACATAGAGATAGATGTTATGATAGAAAAATAGAGAGTTAATTAAACATTAGAAAAGGAATGCTAGTGCTCCACTTTTAGCATAAAAGGACTACCTATGATCTTCTTATACAATTAGAATTAATAAAATTAAAAGTCAATAGGTGCCTCTTGGTGCAAAGTCTCATCTCCTAGATCATTATATTTTAGGCCTCTCGATGTGGAGTCTTAGCTTCCATCTTCATCATAGTTTCATATCAAAAATAACAAATAAGAAAAGAAAATTTATCCTTTATATCATGAAAGTTCATTTTTTACAATCTTAGCATAGTTGAATAGTCATCCTTTACCTAAGATGAGTACCTCCTAGAAGAACCCCATCCCCCTACACTAGAACTGGTAGCCTTGCTAGAGGAAGCACTACCATCACACCTAGCCTTATAATTTTTGACCCATGCTTTCTCTTTGTCCACTTGCCTCTCAACCTTATGTAGTTTCTCATAGAGGTCTCGGATCCGCTCATTTACCTTTTGTAAGTGTTGATATAGTTTGGCATAGTCTCCCCCACCTTCGTACCATAGTTGGTTCTATAATTCCCTAATCTCAGCATCCTTCTACCCTTTGAGACCTTATAGTTGAACCACATCTAGCTTAGGATCTTCATTAGCTGCAAACAACATGAGAATGACATATAAGTATTGCACACATTAGAAATCAATTTAAAAGAAGTAGAAAAGAATTGATACCATCATTATCCTCCTCATCTTCATCGATATCTATATCCCCTCTTATATTGGGCTCATAGTCAACTTGGTCTTGGTTAGTCTCCTCATTGTCATTATGTCTTGTATCGAGTGCCTCCTCATGCACATCTACTGGGCCATATTGGTCCCATCCTATCAAAGTATAGGATGTGTCCCAACTGATCTATGCACCTCCTATGTCCTCCTCACTCTCCTTATCCTCTACTTGCTCTACCCCATGTACACCTAGGTTGTGAGGATTAAATCCTTGCCACCAATCTAGATAGTCTTTGGTATGCTTAGGACCATCTACATTTGGGTTAGCATCAAAATTAGAGTCCTCGTTGGGAGATTTCGACTCAAAATCCTAATTTGGTATTGGCTCATGATCCTCTATGAAATCCCTATTACGATAATAGCACACTGCTATACCATAATCCTGTAGTATCCCCTATTATATCCTGAACTATCAAAGCACTCACTCTAGCTTGTATCGCTCAACCAAGGCCCAACATGCTTGAACATACATAGAGTGTCTTACCCAGGCTAGCTCATGTATATCCTCATCCCACTGTATGCATATCAATAGGGATGCTAGTACATCTATGGCTTCATAAGTAGGTCAAACATTACCCTCCATGACTTTAGGTCAATGTTAAGAAAATTAAGACCCCATGTAGTAGCCCACCACTACCATGAGGTCACATAATCAAGTAGGTCCAATGGTAGAGAGGTTAGTCTAGAAATACCTATATGCTCATAGGCCCACACCTATAGTAACATAGAGTGTGTCACTTATCTCCCTCCTCTTTCCACCTCAACAAAAGAATGAAGATCATGATATAGTTGCATCAAAATAGCTAGAAACCATGCATACCATTGCCTATGTAGAACCATTTCTCAGATGATAGGAATCATTCCCATAGGAAAGGTCTCATTGCTTTTATCCAAATAGATAATAATGTTCAAGAGGTAGGTGATAAGAAGCCTCAATCGTAGGTCATACCATGTTGGAGGATCCTTTGGCACATGTCATAGTAGGAAACACATCCTCTTTCTATGATTAATCTCCTTTGAAATGATGAACCACATAGCCCATTTCTTAGCTCATTTCATGCTAAGAATAGGAGCCATGTTCACTAGCTTACCTTTGATAGGCAACCTAGTGATCCTGTACACATCCTTGAGAGTCACCATGATCTCCCTAGTAGGAAGGTGGAAGGTGTTGGAATTAGGATCCTACCTCTCCATCAAATCTATGAACATGTCCCAATCATGATGAATGTAATTAGAAAAAGTTAGATAACTTAAAGAAATATCCTCAAGCAAATCCAAACTCTCCATCGATTAAGGCCATGACTGAGCATGAGTGAAAGTAATGCTCTTCTTGAAAGATCTCATGTAGTAGCCTTGGTCCTATCAAAAACACCAAAAAAACAAACTAACATTAGCCATAAATGCATTTTCATGAGTTTTTGTAGCATAATAGGAGGATTGCCCATAGCCTCATAGAAAAATAATAGGATTGTTAATGATTCAAACTGAAATAATTAGACCACCAATGATCCAAACTAGAGCAAAAGGGACCACCAGCGGCCTTCTTCCTGTACAACATGATAATAATAATAATAATAATAATAATAATAATAAACTTTACCTGAGGTTGTGAGAAAAACATAACCCTCGCCATGGAGACAAAAAATTGAGAAACAACTCTAAAACTCAAAAATGAAACCATATGCACTCTAAAATGTAAAACCCTAGGGGCAAAATGCTAGATCTATAGAGAGGTTGTGCAAACATAGAAAAAGCAAAGATACATCAAGAAAAAGATAGGTAAAAGTAATTTACCTGGTCACCAATAAGATAATGCCTCACCAAAGCAACTCTATCCCTCCTAGCATGTAATTGGTAAAGCCATAGATCTGAAGTTGAAAAAGAGGTGCACAAGCAATGGAGGAATGGAAATACAAAAGCCAAAAGCAAATACCCACTAAATAAGTCTCTCAAAATCTTGAGCACTCCACACTCTCAAAATGCAAGCAAGTGCAAATGAAAGGGGTCACAAGGCCTTTTTATAGAAACTCAAATGCACATATCCCCAAATAGTCTCGATTCACACAACCATAGTTTGAAAATTGATAAATGAAGAAGCTAGTCAAAATCAACAAAAAATATGTTATGATTAGAGTTTCACATTTTTCAAAGATTCTACAATAAAAGGATCACCTATGGCCCAAATTTGGATAAAAGAGACTTGTTACATTCTATATTTTATCAAATTGAGCATCCTGGTTCATGGAACATGCTAAAAAGGTGTACAAAATGTTATATCCATGATCATATTTCATTATGCCTCTCAGTGTAGAGTTTTAGGTCTCATATACATATATCTCATTATGCCTCTTGGTGTAGAGTTTCAGCTCTCACATATACATCATGGTTTTCAATGTAGGGTTTCAACCCTTATCATGTATTATTATGCCTTTCATGCAGAGTTTTAGCTTTCATCATATCATGCCTCTTGGTGTAGAGTTTTAGCTCTCATCATGCACTATAATGCCTCTTGGCATGAAGTTTCAACTCCCATATATACATCATGGTTTTTTAATGCAAAGTTTAGTTCTCATATAGCTACAACATGCCTCTTGGTGTGAAGCCTGAACTTCCATTATATTACAGTTATATGGAATTTAGCTCTCATCATATTGTAGCATGCCTCTCAATGTGGAGTTGAGCTCCCATTCTTCTACAATATACTATCCCTTTTTTTTTTCAAGTCATCATACATCATTGTGTTGTCAAGTATGTCTTGTTGTTATCATGTTATTGTCATATGTCATTGTGTTGTCAAGTATATCTTATTGTTGTCATGTTATTGTCATATGTCATTGTGTTGTTAAGTATGTCTGGTTGTTGTCATATGTCATTGGGTTGTCATATTATCATCGTGTGTCATTAGTATCATGACAAGGTCATCAGAAAGTCTAATAAGGGGATCACTCATGGCCTTCATATATCAGAAAATGGATCACCTACAGTCCATATCACAGTAAAAATAGAAATGGTGTTGATAAAAAATGACCAAGGGCAAGTTGAAAAATATCATAGAGGGAGTTTTCTCAACCCATATCTAGTATTAACATATTGCCTCCTATATTTTGTTGTACCATGATCTTTGCTTAAATTTAGATTGATTTGTGTTGGTATTATGCTTACTAATGTTTGTCAATACTTGATTTTTGTAAACATCTTATTTGTACTTTGAATGCAAAATCTCAATTCACCTTGTGTTTATTTCGATTCCACATCCAAAGTGGGGTATATGTTATCACATAAAATTGATTTATGCATTTAAATAATAGGCAATCATAGTGTTATCACATAAAATTGATTTATGCATTAAAATTAATACATTAAGAAACATGTGCTTGCACTAATACACACCTAGAATATTTAATTCAATACTATCGATGTTTATCTTGAATATTGTTATATGTTATGGGCTAACCTTGTTTATGTAGGTACACACTGACCCATGGGTTGCATTACTATATCCATATAAATAGGGATCTAATAGTAAATCCACATCAAGGAGATACATGATCCCATATCTAGTCTTGGTGGTGGAAATCCTTTAGGTGTCTCTTGACATCACCATTCAAGGTTGTGGTTTGTGTGCTTCCTTATGTGAGCGATTCTAACATTAATGATCTATACTGATATCATATGATAATTAAAAACATTTGTGTAGAAGTGCTCAACTTGGTTTGAAAGCAAGAAACACTCTAAAGAAGATCACCAATGTCCCTCTTTTAGTCAAATAGGCCATTGACATTCCTTTACAATGTGAAATAGGTTGCCCATAGTCCTTTTTATGCAATATTTCAAGTCATAGCTTTTAGAGAAGGATTCATTCATCATCAACATATCATATAGATCCTTGTTCTTTGATGTTAGGTATGTTTTGTAAGGTAATTATATAAATTATAGTTTTTGATTGGTATTATCATCTCAATTCTAATTTTGTTATCTTCTTCATCCCTCTTTGCATTCTAAATTGCTATCCGTAGTTCTAAGCAAATATCTTCAGTTTGTAGGTATTTATTTATTTGCATTCTCAAAATATTTGTAAGCACATAGTAAGGTAATAAGGATTATGATGGTGTGTTCATCTCATCCTTATTTTCAAAGATCCATAATTTTTCCCTACCAATTGATCATAATACCCCCAAGTTTGAGATGTTTAGTGATGAACAAGACCTAAAACAACATCTCATTAGCTTTTAGAAGGAGTGCTTTCTGAAAATAGGATCTAAGGATAAGTTGATGGTGGAATGCTTCCCAAGGATTTTGATAGGTGATACTATCTAATGGTTCTATAATGTTTTAGGTGGTTCTATCGATTACTTCAAGTCATTAGTTAAAGAATTCATGGGTTAATACAAACATAATATCAAAGAACAAAGCACAGTTACATAATTATGTGCAATGAGATAAGGGAGAAATGAAATCATAGAGAAGTACATTCCACAATTCAAAAAGGGATGACATTCAATTAAAATTAACTTAGAAGAAACTAATATTTGGGTTATTTTTAGATATTCTATTGCACTTATTATCAATTTACATGCTTATGTTAACAAGACTATTAGTTTTGGAGCACTCATCCAAGAATTATTGCAAAAAGAGAAAGTGTTTCTTGGAATAGGTGAGCTCAAATATGCACCTAATCCTTTTAAGAAAAATTGAAATACATATGCTAAGAAAGAGGAGAAGATGGTTCATATGGTTGATATACCTACCTCTCCTCCAAAATTATAGAGATCTGCTACTACAAAGGATATTTAATGTACCTTTCCTATTCAACCAAGGTTTATTATAAGGGACCTTATGAAAAAGGGTTTGTTAAAACCAATGGAGAGGTCTACTCAAGATGATAATGTTCCCATGGGTAATTCTAAAGCTTATTATACATATCATAAAAAGAAAGGGTCACGCCACAAACTTTTACATTAGAGGAAGCCATATTGGATCTTATTACCTAAGGGAAGTATCAACTTGAAGGAATAGAATTGAAACAAAATCATATGATGCATATTGTTTCTATTAATAAAGATATTTATGCTACATTGAGAAAGGGGCATCCAAGGCATGCTTCCAATCTAGTTACTATAGAATAAATGTACCCCCTAATCCTAAAGCATATAGTATGATTGAATAGTTAAAGTCTACTCCAGCAAAAATTAGTTTGTATGATCTTATTTCTACATTTGAAGCACATAGGGGGTAATTGCATACCTTGTTTAAAAAAAAGGTAGTTTCCAATAATATATATGCTGCTATATTTTTAGAAAAACTTAAACCTTTAGAAGAATGAGATACAATCTCTTTTTACAAGTCTAAAAAATTGAGAAAGGAATTGCTTGATGAATGCTTACCTTTGTATATTATGCCTATGGTTGATGGGTGGGAAATTAAAGTAACTTTGGTTGATAATGGATCTATTGCCAATATATATTCTAATAAAATTTTAACTCAAATTAAAGAAAAAAGTATCCAAATCCCCCCACTTGATGAATTCACATTTCAAATTTGAGCCTACGATAGTTCCTCTAAAAATCCAATTGGTATAGCTATTATCATGGTCACTATAGGGGTTACAATTATTGCAGCTAAATTTTAGGTTGTTGATTCTAATTTTTCCTACAATTTATTATTAGGGAGATCTTGGTTACATGACATGGATGCAATTCCCTCTGTAGTGCATGGAAGATTAAAATTTGAATACTAAGGAGAGGTACATGCAATGCTTTGTGATCCAAAATCATATGCCTTTTATAATTTAGCATATTTTAAATATTTTTCATTGGCATACCCATGGTATGAAATAGAGCCCTTAGAGCAACCTACATTAGGGGAAAATAAAAAGAAATAGCCTCAAATAATGAAAATAAGGATGGGTACTTACTAAATTGAGAATGTGGATCTATTTTTTTCTGTCAAAGATTTGGGGTGACCCAAAATTTTATCTATAGAAGGCCACCAACAACATGTAATTCTACCAGAAGGCCACCAATGGTATGAAAACATTGAAACTGTGGGTAGTCCCTACTTTGTCACATCCATTGCCTCTGATCCAAGTATATAAATAAATGATAATAAAATAAGTCCAAAAATAGGTAACATTTTTCCATCTTCCTTTGTTCATGGATACATGGTTAACAATTACAAATACAAAGGCAAAGATTTGGGTAAATTTGTCCAGGGAAATCTTCTTTTCCCAATAACACTAAAGCATACATGATTAAGGAGGGATTGGGTAGTGATAACAATAGTACAAAAAGATGGTGACCTATTAACTTTATTAAAGAGTGTAATTTGATAGAACTTTCTAATGACATTGATGAATCCCTTTAGATTGATAATATTATTTCCCTTTAGTTTGAT
>Ga0115848_100514_pt1 | contig 15341 bp, 11 predicted proteins | sample InSIn3gowninarea_FD_83862 | JGI IMG/M metagenome (GOLD analysis project Ga0115848, IMG submission 83862) | reverse complement strand
AGTATTTATGCATAATAAAACGGCTCTTCACCAAAACACGTACTTACGAAATAAATACATGTTTTGGTCATTGTAGTTCTTAATTAATCGCTTTGTTTATAATAAGTTGGATTGCATGTGCTAAGTTGTTTTTTATGTCAAGAACAGACTTTGGTGTTGAGCCATTAAACTATTATTTGAATTTTAAAATTAACAAAACAGTAAAATGTTAAATAATTTAATGGAAGAAAAAACTTTTAAAAAGGAGAAATTCTATAACTGGAACTTTATCAAACTACTCATGTTGAGTGTGTAGTAAAGATATATTTGAAAGAGGATTGAATTTAGGAATATGGACATCTTCACAGAGAATTGTGTTGGTGTTTTTTTGGTTTTAAATAGATTTGGATTTTTTCGAGGAGTGAATGTGACACTTGAAGGAATTTACATCTTTTTTACCCGAAAGTATATGATAAACTCATAGTAAATGAATAAGGAATTTTGGGGGAAAATACAACATGAATGAAAAAAATAGATACATGCAAACAAATTTTAATGTCCAAGAAAAATCAAATTTGATTTGGAATATTGCTGATATATTAAGAGGACTATATAAACCACATGAATATGGTGAAGTTATTTTGCCAATGACCGTTATCAAAAGATTCCATGATACATTATTGCCAACAAGAGAGGCTGTAATGGAAGCATCTGAAAAATATGAGACATTTGCAGTTAAAGATGGATTTCTACAACGGGCTTCAGGCTACATTTTTTACAATACCAGTCAGTATACATTTGATACTTTATTGTCGGACTCGGAACATATCGAAGAAAACTTCAGAGCCTATTTGAATGGATTTTCAGAAAATGTTCAGGATGTGTTAACTAACTTTGAAATGGACACACACATCACGAAGTTAGCTAAAAACGGGAAATTGTTCCACGTCATTCAAGAATTTAACACTGCTAAAGGTTATATGGGTGCAGATACCATTACCAGCACAGATATGGGCTATGTATTCGAAGACTTGGTAAAAAGATTCTCAGAAAGCTACAACGAAGAAGCAGGGGCACATTTTACCAGTCGTGACATCATCTACCTAATGACGGATATCTTATTGTCTGAAGAAAAAGATATTTTAATGGAAGAAGGTGTCGTAAAAACCGTTTATGATCAAACAATGGGTACGTCTCAAATGTTGGGGGCTATGGAAGAACGATTAAAATTGTTGGATGCTGATGCTGAGGTTACTACATTCGGACAAGAAATCAACCCTCAAACTTATGCGATTGCTAAAGCTGACATGATTATCAAAGGTGGTAATCCTGATAACATGAAGCAAGGGAATACGCTCACACAAGACCATTTCAAAGGATATACGTTCGATTATTGTATTAGTAATCCACCGTTTGGTGTTGACTGGAAATCAGAATACAAAGAAGTCAAAGTCGAACATGACCTTGGAGATAATGGGCGATTTGGTATCGGATTGCCAAAGAAAAATGACGGACAATTATTGTTCATGTTGAACGGGATAAAAAAATTGAAAGACACAGGAAAAATGGCGATTATTCATAACGGATCAGCTCTATTTACAGGAGCAGCCGGAAGTGGAGAAAGCGAAATCCGTCGTTACGTCATTGAAAATGATTGGTTAGATGCAATTGTACAATTACCAGGAGATTCATTCTACAATACAGGGATTGCGACATATGTTTGGGTCATTTCAAAAGAAAAACCAAGCCACCGTCAAGGGAAAGTCCAATTGATTGATGCTTCAAACATGTATGAAAAACGTCGTAAAGCTATTGGAAGTAAACGTAATGATATTTCTAAAGATTGTCGTGAAATTATCGTACAAGCGTATGGAGATTTTTTAAATAAGGAATACATTTTGGGAGATAAAACGCTGGAATCAAAAATTATAGACAATGTAGATTTTGGATTTAACAAAGTGACCATTGAATTTCCGTTAAAAGATGAAGACGGCAATATTGTGATGAATAAAAACAAGCCAACGCCCGATGTAAGTTTAAGAGATACGGAAGACATTATATTAACGGAAGACATCGATGTGTATTTTGAGCGTGAAATTAAACCGTTTAACCCTGAAGCTTGGATTGATAGATCAAAGACAAAAGTGGGGTATGAAATTCCGTTTACTCGCCTGTTCTACAAGTACGAAGAACCCGAAAGAACAGAAGTTATAGTAAATAGAATCAAAGAACTAGAAGAAAGCATTGTGAAATCTTTTGAAGCTTTATCTGGTCAGGAGGTTGAAATCGATGGGTAGACAGATGAAAGACAGTGGAGTGGAATGGATTGGGAAAATTCCTGAAAGCTGGGATGCTGTTAAATTCAAAACCATTATGTATAAAAAGAAAGAATTGTGTTCTCATTATGACAATCAAAACATTCTTTCATTAACGATGAACGGCGTTATTGTAAGAGATTTAGATAATCCAAAGGGGAAAATGCCTGCCACTTTCGATGGTTATCAAATAGTTAATAAGGGGAATTTATTATTATGTTTATTTGATATTGATGTTACCCCTCGATGTGTCGGTTTAATTAAAGATGACGGATTAACAAGCCCTGCATATAGTCAATATGTTCTAAGAAACGATAATCACCCAAAGTTTTATGATTATTTCCTTACTTATTTGGACAATAAAAAGGCTCTACTACATTTAACTAAGAGTTTGAGGAATACATTAACAGATAGCGATTTTGGAGTTGTGAAAACAGTTCTCCCACCATTAGAGGAGCAGGAAAGGATTACTAATTTCCTTGACCAAAAGGTTTCACAAATTGATACCATTATTGAGAACACAAAAGTTTCCATTGGAGAATTCAAAAAATATAAACAAGCTTTGATTACAGAAACGGTCACAAAAGGATTAAATCCTAATGTAGAGATGAAAGATAGTGGTGTGGAATGGATTGGGAAAATTCCAGAACACTTAAAATTAGGGAAAATAAAATTACTCACGACTAAAATAGGGAGTGGTAAAACCCCTAAAGGTGGAGCAGATGTTTATTCAGATTCTGGGATTCTTTTTCTTAGAAGCCAAAATGTTTACAATACTGGATTGTATCTTGACGAAGCTACTTATATTTCTGAAGAAATTGACCTAGAAATGAAAAATACACGGGTTTATCCGAATGATGTACTGTTGAATATTACAGGTGGCTCAATAGGAAGATGTTGTATTTACCCTCCAACGATGGTGCAACATGCAAATGTAAATCAACATGTATGTATTATCCGTACAATTGAAGATAAAATCACTTCTAAATACTTGTTTTACTTTTTATGTTCGAATGCTGGACAATCAGCTATTAACTTCTATCAAACAGGAGCAAATAGAGAAGGATTGAATTTCGAACAAATTGGGAACATAAAAATTCCATCACCAACAGTTGAGGAGCAAAATGAAATTGTAGCCTTTCTCGATGCTAAATGCTCTTTCATTGACAGTTTAATTGAACAAAAGCAACAAATCATAAAAGAGTTTGAGGACTATAAAAAATCCTTGATTTATGAATATGTAACAGGGAAAAAGGAGGTCCTTTAAATGGCGGTCACACAAGATAATGAAAAACGCTTTGAAGAAGATATTGAAACGTATTTTCTAACAAGAGGTGGTTATACAAAAGGGATTCAAGCTAACTATGACAAAGAAAAAGCTATTGATATCCATGAATTGATAGCTTATATAGAAGTAACACAAGAAAAAGAATGGAAGAAATACCTTAGAATGTATCAGTCTGATGCACCAGACAAACTATTCAAGCGATTGACTCAAGAAATTAATACGAATGGTTTGTTACACGTCTTACGTCATGGGATAAGTGATAGAGGGGCGAGGCTAAAAATCGCTTCTTTTCGTCCGGAGTCTTCCTTAAATATGGAAGTGATTCGTTCCTATGAATCCAACAGACTAACGTGTACAAGACAATTTTCCTATTCGACTGAGAATCGCAATACGATTGACATGGTTTTGTCGCTAAACGGGATTCCAATTGTGGCATTGGAACTTAAAAACCAAATCAAAGGGCAAACCGTCGATAATGCGAAAAAACAATTTATGTATGACCGAGACAAACGTGAATTATGTTTCCAATTCAACAAACGTTTCTTAGTGTACTTTGCAGTTGATTTGTATGAAGCATGGATGACCACAAAGTTAGATGGAAACAAAACATTCTTCCTGCCATTTAACCAAGGGTCAAACGGGGCAGGAAATGTAGGGGGAGCTGGAAATCCTCAAAATGTAGATGGCTACTCAACATCTTATTTGTGGGAAAACGTTCTTCATAGAGATACATTGATGGATATATTGCAGCGTTACATGCATTTGGATGGGGATATTAAAAAAGGACGTTTGATTTTCCCTAGGTTTCATCAATTAGACGTTGTAACAAAATTAGTAGAAGATGTACGAGTGAATGGAAGTGGAGATAACTACTTAATTCAACATAGTGCTGGTTCTGGAAAATCAAATAGTATTGCATGGCTTTCCTATCGTTTGTCTAGTTTACATGATGCATTAGACCAAAATATTTTCACATCGGTTATCGTCGTTACGGACAGACGGGTATTAGATAATCAATTACAAGCTACGATTTCAGGATTTGACCACACAGTTGGGATTGTAGAAACCATAGGAGAAGGGAAAAGTTCGAAAGACCTTCGAGATGCTATTAATGATGGAAAGAAAATCATTATTACAACTCTTCAAAAGTTCCCGGTTATTTACGATGAAATTAATGATAATACAGGTCGCAGATTTGCCATTATCGTAGATGAAGCTCATTCTTCTCAAACAGGGAACAGTGCGAAGAAGTTAAGAACGGCGCTTGCTGATACGGAAGATGCACTACGAGAATACGCTGAAATTGAAGGAGAAACAGAATCCAACCTGGAAGACGGGGAAGACCAAATCGTGAAAGAATTGTTGAGTCACGGACGACACAAAAATCTGAGTTTCTTTTCTTTCACGGCAACTCCTAAACAAAAGACATTAGAAATGTTCGGAACTCGACATATCGACGGAACGTTTCATCCATTCCATGTGTATAGCATGAGACAAGCTATTGAAGAAGGCTTTATTTTAGATGTATTAAAAAATTACATGACATACCAAACATCTTATCGGATTGCGAAAGCAACGCCTGATAACCCAGAGGTTCCTACGACAAAAGGGGTTAAAGCGATTCGCCGATTTCAATCGTTGCATCCACACAACTTGCAGCAAAAAACGATCATCATGATTGAACAATTCCGTGATATCACGAAGAATAAAATTAGCGGAAAAGCTAAAGCCATGTTGGTTACAGCTTCACGATTACATGCTGTTCGTTACTACCATGAATTTAAGCGATATATTGAAGCAAAAGGTTACGATGATTTGGATATTCTGATTGCCTTCTCTGGTGTAGTGAATGATGGTGACATCGATTACCGTGAAACCAGCATGAACAAAACGAAAGATGGTAAATCTATTTCTGAAAATCAATTAAAAAGTGAATTTAACGGGAATGATTTTAACGTTTTGATTGTGGCAGAAAAATACCAAACGGGATTCGATGAACCTCTATTACATACAATGTTCATTGATAAAAAATTATCGGGAGTTAAAGCAGTTCAAACCTTGTCTCGATTAAAACGTATACATCCAGGTAAAGACGACACTTTCATATTGGATTTCGTGAATACAGCAGAAGAAATACAAGAGTCATTTGCTCCGTATTATGAATCTACTTCACTGGATGAAGCAATTGATGTGAATATGATTTACGATGTTCAAACTAAAATCCGTAACTATAAATTGTACAATGAACAAGACATTAAAAAGTTCTTGAAAATTTATTACAAAAAAGGGAAACAAGGTGATAAAGATTTGGGCGAAATGACCAGTCTTTTAAAACAAGTTTTGGAGCGTTATGCGGATTTAAGTGATGAAGAACAATACGAATTTAGAATATCCATTCGCAATTTTAATAAATGGTACTCCTACATTATTCAAGTGGCACGAATGTTTGATAGGGAATTGCACAAAGAATATGTATTCATTTCTTACTTGGATAAATTTATTCCGAAAGTAACTACAACTGATATTAGTCTAGAAGATAAATTGAAATTGGAATACTACAAGCTAGAAGAGACGTTCAAAGGAGATATTACTTTAAATCCTAATACCGTGGATAGTGTGTTGGAAAATCCTAAAAACGTAGGAGCAGGAGTTAAACCAGTAGAAGAAGATGAGTTGCTTGAGACTATCATCAAAAAAATTAATGATAAATTTCAAGGGACTTTTAGCGATGGCGACCGAGTAATTATCGAAACCCTGTACAGAGCAGCAAAACAAGATAAAAAATTGAGAACATCAGCTAAAAATAATGATTCTAAAATTTTTGAACAAAGTATTTTTCCTGATTTCTTCCACAAAAGCGCATTAGATAACTACGAAAAATCAATGAATTCATTCGAAAAGCTGTTCCATGATTCGACTTTTTATCAAGCTGTTATGGAAGCTGTAGCAAAAGTGGCATATAAAGACCTGAGAAGCGAGAATTAATACTAAGAGAGTACCTAAGAGTAACGGTTTCCCACAAGACATAAATTTGCACAATAAAATGTAATTTTATGTGTATAACTGAATAGAACGATTATTATTTTGGATATGAATTCTAAAGGAGGATTAGTTAATTCATGGCAGCCTTAAAATCAAAAGGGTGGACAAATAAATTAAATTTAATTAGCTGGAATGGTCGTGAACCTAAGTACGACATCCGTGACTGGGCACCGAAGCATGAAATAAGAAAAATAATAAAATATCAATTTTATCATAAAAAAGGCAGTTAAGGGTTTAATTTTATAAGTAAAAAAAGGGCCTGGAACATTACTAAAATGTTTCAAGCTCTTTTTTAATTGATTTTTCAAGGAGGCTCTTTACTCGAGCGTATTTATACTGTTAATAAGTATACTGACTTGACATTATTACTATGAACGTAATAATCGCAATGATACTTGAAACCAAAATATAGAGTAATGTTGCCCTCGAAAAATTCCTTTTGGATATTTCTGAACCAAATGCCCAAATAAATAAAAAAATTAGATTAACAAGGGGAATGGATAAAAGAATTAATGTTGCAAACCATTCAAGCACAGAAATATCTTTATGTCCTTGATTTTCCGTATAACTGACTACTGTCTTTTGTTCTTCCGTAAATTCCTCATTATATGGATTGACCACTGATTTTGGTTTTTTAAGAAGATATATAGCAATTAATATTAAAGTGATTCCAAAGTGAATATTCCATCCAAGAATACCAAAAATCACTTTAAAAAAATAGGTGAAAGGCGAATCACCAAATAGTTCTATATATTCACCTGCATGGGTAATATTCTGAATTAAATTTGCCAATGTTATTGGCACCCCAAAAACAAAAAGTATTATTACGTAAATTAGTGTTTTTTTACTCATTTTATTTTTCAAATTAAATCATCTCCATCTAAAAACAGATAATCATACTAATACTTGTACATAGTTATCTTCTCCAATATGAAGATCGGTAATGTGCATTAATTTTTCATTCCCTTTAACAAATATTAACTCATGTAAAATCTAAATTTTATTTTACGTTTTCAATCACCCCGATAGAAATATATCGAGGTGATTTTTTATGCTCTTAAAATAAAGAAGAACTTATTAAAAAATAATCATTTTATTTATTACATATTAAATAAGAGATAAGTAGTCCTAGAATTCTTTCTAGGCTTATTTTTGATTACTGCTTTACAAATTGGTTCGGCAAGATATAAACACCTCAGACAAAGATTCATCATAAATTATTCTGAGGTGAAAACATCATGAACTACGGAGTTACTTTTGAAAATGAACCGAATTATAAATTGATAGCAAAACGCTTGGTTGACTTGACCACCAGAACTTCTCATTCTACCAATGATAATAAAGATAAAGATAATAAAGAATCAGTAGCTCGTTCTAAAATTTAGAACGAGTTTTTCTTTTTAAATCCTTTAGTATCAGTATTTCATCTAGCCAGTAAATAAAAATTTTAATAGATGTAAAGTTACTCGATGGTGCTTATGTGTATGAAGTGAATTACAGCGATGGACTTTATGTTGAAAAGACACTCGAACATATAGATGATTATGATGGTGAAATATTATATGCAAAAGAACAAATCAATATTGAATATAAATTTTTAATAGGTGATTTAGTACAAGTCGATGGATATGAGTATGAATACTTTAAAATTGTCGGTTATCGTACTGAAATCTGGCGTTATAAGGATAATGCATGGGAAGATGTCATCTATGAATTAACACGAATTTCGGACCATGAATGGCTTGAGGCACATGAGGAAGAAATGACTTTAATTGCCGAAGCAACTCGCGCCGAGGTGATTATCCAAAAATTAGAGATTTTGTATTCTTCAAATAAAAAAGGGACAGAGCAAAGTATAGCCAAGCAAAATAATCCTCGTAAAGGTGAGAATAATAAGAATATGACTACAAAAGAGCAAAAACAGCATATTGATGGTTTATTAGACTTATATAATGATTACCGTCGATTGTTTCAAGAATTTGGTGATGATGAATATCGACATATTATGAATATTGCTCTTGGAAAGCTTCGGAAAGCAACGGAAGATTTATATCCTAACCATCAAAAAAAGCAAACGAAACCATAACAGGTTTTTATGGAATATTTGTACATGATGTTTCATACATCTTAATGAGGGAGGCGATGGAATGCGAGAAATTGAGGTTTTTATTGATACAGAAGAGATTGCAGAATTCTTTTTTTTAGAATTGCTGAAAAGAGGGTATGTAACAACGGAGTTAGAGGCCGAAGATCTTGCAGACATCACATTTGATTATTTAATAAAAAAATGCATTATAGATGAGGAAATTGAGGAATAAGAGATACCTATTCCTTATCTTGCCATACAGAAAATTGTTTTTTTTGCGGCGGATCAATCCGTCGTTTTTTTAGGGTAAACAGAGGAACATTACATTTACTTATTAAATTGTCAAAATTTATGGCGGATTGGGACATGGGAAGATTATAATTAAATAAAGAAAAAGGGGTGGTATGAATGTCGGTTTTTAAAAAAGTATTAGCAAGTGTTGGGATTGGTAGTGCGAAGGTTGATACTAAGTTAGAAAAAAATCAATATATGCTTGGTGAAACGGTATCAGGAAAAATTGAAATTCAAGGTGGAGCTGTCGAACAGCAGATTGCTGAAATTTATTTAACATTACATACGAATTACAAGATTGAAAGAGATGACCATACCTATCAGAAAGTAGCAACAATTAATCATTATTTAATTAATCAATCCTTAATGATTTTAGCAAATGAAAAAAGAGAAATACCATTTAGTTTTCAACTACCATATGAAACACCACTTACTTATGGTAAGTCAAAAGTCTGGATTAAAACGGGGATGGATATAAAAAATGCACTTGATCCTAAAGATGAGGATTATATACAAGTAGTAGCGAATCCCTTAGTACAAAATGTTTTAACGGCCATTCAAGAGTTAGGTTTTCAACTAAGAGAGGTCGATTGTGAGGAAACACCATTTCATTTTCATGCTCGTTCAACCTTTTTGCAAGAGTTTGAATTTGTTCCAGTTCGAGGAGATTATCGTGGCAAATTTAAGGAAGTAGAGTTTGTTTTCTTTGTCAAAAATGAAAATGAGCTGGAGTTAGTCATTGAAATGGATCGAAAAGCCAGAGGCCTTGGTATGTTATTTGGAGATATAGAAAGTAAAGTAAAGGTCTATATTACAAGTAGTGATGACAAAGGTAGGTTTAAGGAAAAAATAGATGAGGTATTAAGGAAATATCGTTAATAAATAAGAAGTATCTAAATTTACAGATTTGAATATCTACAATAAGGGCAATAAAAAAATCCGGAAAAATCGGATTTTTTTATTGCCCTTTTAACTTAAGGTAATCAAATTTTTCTATTGAAGGAACTGTATGGTATAGTATGAAGGGATGAACCAATGTTGAGGAGGGCATAAATATGAGTGTACATATTAGTGCAAAACTAGGTGAAATTGCAGAAACTGTACTTTTACCAGGTGATCCATTACGTGCAAAATATATTGCAGAAACGTTTTTAGAAAATGCACAAATTTATAATGAAGTCCGAAATATGTTTGGCTATACAGGTACTTATAAAGGGAAGCCGATTTCTGTTCAAGGAACAGGTATGGGAGTTCCGTCGATTTCAATTTATGTAAATGAATTAATAAATAGCTATGATGTAAAACATTTAATTCGGGTTGGTACAGCAGGTGCTATCCAAAAAGATGTAAAAGTGCGTGACGTTATTTTAGCAATGAGTGCATCAACAGATTCGCAAATGAATCGTTTAACATTTGGTGGGATTGACTATGCACCTACGGCTAATTTTGATTTATTACTTAAAGCCTATCAAGCTGGAATGGCGAAAGGCTTACAAGTAAGGGTAGGGAATGTGTTTACAGCTGATCATTTCTATAACGATAATAGTGATTTAGAAAAATGGGCTAAGTATCAAATATTAGCTATTGAAATGGAAACAGCGGCTCTTTATACTCTAGCTGCGAAGTTTAGTCGACAAGCGTTATCCGTGCTAACAATCTCGGACCATATCATAACTGGAGAAGAAACCACAGCAGAAGAACGTCAAACAACCTTCAATGATATGATAGAAGTAGCTTGTAATTGATTATCTAATACCCGTCTGTCCGTAACGACGATAACCGATGTGAAAATATTTTGGTCTAATGCATCATGTAAACTAGACAAACGATAGGAAAGCCATGCAATACTATTTGATTTTCCAGAACCAGCACTATGTTGAATTAAGTAGTTATCTCCACTTCCATTCACTCGTACATCTTCTACTAATTTTGTTACAACGTCTAATTGATGAAACCTAGGGAAAATCAAACGTCCTTTTTTAATATCCCCATCCAAATGCATGTAACGCTGCAATATATCCATCAATGTATCTCTATGAAGAACGTTTTCCCACAAATAAGATGTTGAGTAGCCATCTACATTTTGAGGATTTCCAGCTCCCCCTACATTTCCTGCCCCGTTTGACCCTTGGTTAAATGGCAGGAAGAATGTTTTGTTTCCATCTAACTTTGTGGTCATCCATGCTTCATACAAATCAACTGCAAAGTACACTAAGAAACGTTTGTTGAATTGGAAACATAATTCACGTTTGTCTCGGTCATACATAAATTGTTTTTTCGCATTATCGACGGTTTGCCCTTTGATTTGGTTTTTAAGTTCCAATGCCACAATTGGAATCCCGTTTAGCGACAAAACCATGTCAATCGTATTGCGATTCTCAGTCGAATAGGAAAATTGTCTTGTACACGTTAGTCTGTTGGATTCATAGGAACGAATCACTTCCATATTTAAGGAAGACTCCGGACGAAAAGAAGCGATTTTTAGCCTCGCCCCTCTATCACTTATCCCATGACGTAAGACGTGTAACAAACCATTCGTATTAATTTCTTGAGTCAATCGCTTGAATAGTTTGTCTGGTGCATCAGACTGATACATTCTAAGGTATTTCTTCCATTCTTTTTCTTGTGTTACTTCTATATAAGCTATCAATTCATGGATATCAATAGCTTTTTCTTTGTCATAGTTAGCTTGAATCCCTTTTGTATAACCACCTCTTGTTAGAAAATACGTTTCAATATCTTCTTCAAAGCGTTTTTCATTATCTTGTGTGACCGCCATTTAAAGGACCTCCTTTTTCCCTGTTACATATTCATAAATCAAGGATTTTTTATAGTCCTCAAACTCTTTTATGATTTGTTGCTTTTGTTCAATTAAACTGTCAATGAAAGAGCATTTAGCATCGAGAAAGGCTACAATTTCATTTTGCTCCTCAACTGTTGGTGATGGAATTTTTATGTTCCCAATTTGTTCGAAATTCAATCCTTCTCTATTTGCTCCTGTTTGATAGAAGTTAATAGCTGATTGTCCAGCATTCGAACATAAAAAGTAAAACAAGTATTTAGAAGTGATTTTATCTTCAATTGTACGGATAATACATACATGTTGATTTACATTTGCATGTTGCACCATCGTTGGAGGGTAAATACAACATCTTCCTATTGAGCCACCTGTAATATTCAACAGTACATCATTCGGATAAACCCGTGTATTTTTCATTTCTAGGTCAATTTCTTCAGAAATATAAGTAGCTTCGTCAAGATACAATCCAGTATTGTAAACATTTTGGCTTCTAAGAAAAAGAATCCCAGAATCTGAATAAACATCTGCTCCACCTTTAGGGGTTTTACCACTCCCTATTTTAGTCGTGAGTAATTTTATTTTCCCTAATTTTAAGTGTTCTGGAATTTTCCCAATCCATTCCACACCACTATCTTTCATCTCTACATTAGGATTTAATCCTTTTGTGACCGTTTCTGTAATCAAAGCTTGTTTATATTTTTTGAATTCTCCAATGGAAACTTTTGTGTTCTCAATAATGGTATCAATTTGTGAAACCTTTTGGTCAAGGAAATTAGTAATCCTTTCCTGCTCCTCTAATGGTGGGAGAACTGTTTTCACAACTCCAAAATCGCTATCTGTTAATGTATTCCTCAAACTCTTAGTTAAATGTAGTAGAGCCTTTTTATTGTCCAAATAAGTAAGGAAATAATCATAAAACTTTGGGTGATTATCGTTTCTTAGAACATATTGACTATATGCAGGGCTTGTTAATCCGTCATCTTTAATTAAACCGACACATCGAGGGGTAACATCAATATCAAATAAACATAATAATAAATTCCCCTTATTAACTATTTGATAACCATCGAAAGTGGCAGGCATTTTCCCCTTTGGATTATCTAAATCTCTTACAATAACGCCGTTCATCGTTAATGAAAGAATGTTTTGATTGTCATAATGAGAACACAATTCTTTCTTTTTATACATAATGGTTTTGAATTTAACAGCATCCCAGCTTTCAGGAATTTTCCCAATCCATTCCACTCCACTGTCTTTCATCTGTCTACCCATCGATTTCAACCTCCTGACCAGATAAAGCTTCAAAAGATTTCACAATGCTTTCTTCTAGTTCTTTGATTCTATTTACTATAACTTCTGTTCTTTCGGGTTCTTCGTACTTGTAGAACAGGCGAGTAAACGGAATTTCATACCCCACTTTTGTCTTTGATCTATCAATCCAAGCTTCAGGGTTAAACGGTTTAATTTCACGCTCAAAATACACATCGATGTCTTCCGTTAATATAATGTCTTCCGTATCTCTTAAACTTACATCGGGCGTTGGCTTGTTTTTATTCATCACAATATTGCCGTCTTCATCTTTTAACGGAAATTCAATGGTCACTTTGTTAAATCCAAAATCTACATTGTCTATAATTTTTGATTCCAGCGTTTTATCTCCCAAAATGTATTCCTTATTTAAAAAATCTCCATACGCTTGTACGATAATTTCACGACAATCTTTAGAAATATCATTACGTTTACTTCCAATAGCTTTACGACGTTTTTCATACATGTTTGAAGCATCAATCAATTGGACTTTCCCTTGACGGTGGCTTGGTTTTTCTTTTGAAATGACCCAAACATATGTCGCAATCCCTGTATTGTAGAATGAATCTCCTGGTAATTGTACAATTGCATCTAACCAATCATTTTCAATGACGTAACGACGGATTTCGCTTTCTCCACTTCCGGCTGCTCCTGTAAATAGAGCTGATCCGTTATGAATAATCGCCATTTTTCCTGTGTCTTTCAATTTTTTTATCCCGTTCAACATGAACAATAATTGTCCGTCATTTTTCTTTGGCAATCCGATACCAAATCGCCCATTATCTCCAAGGTCATGTTCGACTTTGACTTCTTTGTATTCTGATTTCCAGTCAACACCAAACGGTGGATTACTAATACAATAATCGAACGTATATCCTTTGAAATGGTCTTGTGTGAGCGTATTCCCTTGCTTCATGTTATCAGGATTACCACCTTTGATAATCATGTCAGCTTTAGCAATCGCATAAGTTTGAGGGTTGATTTCTTGTCCGAATGTAGTAACCTCAGCATCAGCATCCAACAATTTTAATCGTTCTTCCATAGCCCCCAACATTTGAGACGTACCCATTGTTTGATCATAAACGGTTTTTACGACACCTTCTTCCATTAAAATATCTTTTTCTTCAGACAATAAGATATCCGTCATTAGGTAGATGATGTCACGACTGGTAAAATGTGCCCCTGCTTCTTCGTTGTAGCTTTCTGAGAATCTTTTTACCAAGTCTTCGAATACATAGCCCATATCTGTGCTGGTAATGGTATCTGCACCCATATAACCTTTAGCAGTGTTAAATTCTTGAATGACGTGGAACAATTTCCCGTTTTTAGCTAACTTCGTGATGTGTGTGTCCATTTCAAAGTTAGTTAACACATCCTGAACATTTTCTGAAAATCCATTCAAATAGGCTCTGAAGTTTTCTTCGATATGTTCCGAGTCCGACAATAAAGTATCAAATGTATACTGACTGGTATTGTAAAAAATGTAGCCTGAAGCCCGTTGTAGAAATCCATCTTTAACTGCAAATGTCTCATATTTTTCAGATGCTTCCATTACAGCCTCTCTTGTTGGCAATAATGTATCATGGAATCTTTTGATAACGGTCATTGGCAAAATAACTTCACCATATTCATGTGGTTTATATAGTCCTCTTAATATATCAGCAATATTCCAAATCAAATTTGATTTTTCTTGGACATTAAAATTTGTTTGCATGTATCTATTTTTTTCATTCATGTTGTATTTTCCCCCAAAATTCCTTATTCATTTACTATGAGTTTATCATATACTTTCGGGTAAAAAAGATGTAAATTCCTTCAAGTGTCACATTCACTCCTCGAAAAAATCCAAATCTATTTAAAACCAAAAAAACACCAACACAATTCTCTGTGAAGATGTCCATATTCCTAAATTCAATCCTCTTTCAAATATATCTTTACTACACACTCAACATGAGTAGTTTGATAAAGTTCCAGTTATAGAATTTCTCCTTTTTAAAAGTTTTTTCTTCCATTAAATTATTTAACATTTTACTGTTTTGTTAATTTTAAAATTCAAATAATAGTTTAATGGCTCAACACCAAAGTCTGTTCTTGACATAAAAAACAACTTAGCACATGCAATCCAACTTATTATAAACAAAGCGATTAATTAAGAACTACAATGACCAAAACATGTATTTATTTCGTAAGTACGTGTTTTGGTGAAGAGCCGTTTTATTATGCATAAATACT